>Ga0209510_1000312_pt1 | contig 70761 bp, 56 predicted proteins | sample BiotimSIPDNA_FD_185749 | JGI IMG/M metagenome (GOLD analysis project Ga0209510, IMG submission 185749) | Anaerobic biogas reactor microbial communites from Washington, USA - Biogas_R1 time_0 SIP DNA (SPAdes) (version 2) | ecosystem: Engineered > Bioreactor > Anaerobic > Unclassified | place...
AAGGAGAATTCCTCGTCCACTACCACGGAAAAACCGAGGGAATCCACCGCCGATTCGAGAAGGCGTTTTGCCGCCTCCCGCTCCCTGGTAAGTATGGCCAGTCTTTCTTTCATCTTCTCCATGACATCTCCGCTCATCATTACAGCCTCAGGCAACAAGAAAAATGTGCATGATCTCCCGGATCTGCCGTTCGCCCTGGACAAGAACCGATTCAAGATCCCCTTCGTCGAGCCCGAGATAGTCCCATATTTCCGGCGCGACGGCGGAAATATAGACCGATCCGCTGGTTCCCGCGCGGAGTCCGTTGGCGATGTAATCCGCGGCATGAACAAAGGCGGATTCCTCCGGAGCGTTTTCATCCAGTGGCGAATGGTGGAAGTCGCAGAGCTTCCTGATGCTTTCAGGGATGTTCCACTCTTCGAGAAGAACCTTTCCCACAGCGGCGTGGTCGAAGCCGAAAACCCTCTTTTCCGCGCGCCAGAGGGGAATCCGCTCAAAAAAGGAAAGCTCGAGGGCATAGGTCATCTCCGCCGGCGTCTTGGTGTAAAGAATGATTCTTCCGAGGTCGTGCAGGAGTCCGGCGAGAAAAAAACGCTCCTCGTTCCGGATCCTCCTCGAATAGGCCAATAGGCGGGAAAAGACACCGCATGCGATGGAGTGCTTCCAGAGGGATTTCATGTCAACGTATGCGGGCGGCACATGGCGGAACACCGTCATGGTGGAAACCGCAAGGGCGAGGGCCGTCAGTTCGTTCGCCCCGATGATGGCGATTGCCCTGGGAATGGACAGAATCGGGTTAGGGAAACCGTAAAAGGAGCTGTTCACCAGACGAAGAAGGCGGGCGGTAAGACTGGGATCCTTGCTCACCACTTTAGCGATGGTGGTGGCTGAACTGATCGGAGAATTGATGACTTCCTGTATCTTGAAGTAGATATCCGGGAATGAAACAAGCCGTACTTCGTTCTTTGCGAGGCCATAAGCTGAAAAAGTCCGCCCGAAGTGTCCCTCGGGAGGGCGCGGGAGCTGTTTCATTTCGGGAAGAGGTGCCGGAAGTTTGCCCGAAGCGATTTCTCCGGCGAATTTTCTCGTGCAGAATGACCGGATTCCCGCTGAAGCCGGCGTTTCGCCTTCCGCAGGCGGGAGGTAGGAATCCACAAAAGTCCCGGCCGACCTGAGAGCCTCTTCCCGGAGGTGCTCCTCCAGCGCTATTTCCGCATCCTCGGCTCCTTCCACTGACGCACCGGTGACGCCCCATATCTTGAACATCCGGATATGGTTCTCTTTCAGAACAGAGCCTCTGCCCAGGATGAACCTCCCGTTTGGAGCCGACAGGTCTTCTTCGAGGACCATCCCCTCCCGGAGATTGTTTACGCTCACCCTGCCCATGAAAGGTCCGTTTCCTGCCAAGGAATATGCCGTCGTTTCATTCAGTCCTCCGGGGGAGAGGAAAACAGGGAGAGGATCTTGCCGCTTCCCTTGAGACCCGACCCGGTAAGGACCGCCGCCACCGGGCGTTTCCCGCCTACCGAACCGTCACGGGAAAGCATTTCAGCCGCAGCGCCGACAATGGCACTCGTGGGTTCAACGAAGTATCCTCTTCGGGCGAGCTTCACAAATCCGTCCCAGATTTCCCTGTCCGAAAAAGAAAGGACGGCTCCTCCGGTTTTTCGAACCGCAGCGAGGACGTCTCGCCCTCGAACAGGTTCCGCGGAGCTTATACCTTCTGCTATGGTTTCCCTCTTTTCCACTCTCTCCGGAGAAGGACTCCCTTTCCTGAAGGCCTCCTCCAGGGGAGCGCAGTTTTTCGGCTGAAGGGCGAATATCTTCGGAAGGGTTTCTATTTCTCCGCTTGAAAGAAGTTCTTCAAAGGCCAGGGCGCAGCCGAGAACGAGGCTTCCCTGTCCGGCAGGAAGAAGAACAGCTTCCGGAGCGGTGAATCCAAGCTGCTCCCACAGTTCGAATGCGAAGGTCTTGATCCCGTGGGCAAACCACGGACTCCAGTTGTGGCTCCCATAGAATACGGTCTCCGCAGCCTTCTCTGCTGCCCTGGTCGTATCCTCCCTGGAACCGGGCACCCGCTCAAGATCCGCGCCGTAGGAGGCAACCTGGACACACTTCCCCTCCGAGGTGTAGGCGGGAACAAAAACCCGGCACCGGATGCCCGCCCTGGCACAGTAAGCCGCCATGGAGGCTCCGGCGTTTCCTGAAGAATCCTCGATGACTTCGGAGATTCCCTGGTCCCTCAGTCTGCTTACCAGGTATGCCATCCCCCGGTCCTTGTAGGAGCCGGTAGGGCAGGCATAGTCGAGCTTGAGGAAGAGGTTCATGCCGTTCCATTCTTCCCGGACAAGAGGGGTCCACCCCTCACAAAAGGACACTTTCTCCTCCGGTTTTTCCAGGGGAAGGGACGATGCATAGCGCCACATTCCCTGCTCAGCGGGACATATTCGGCTTCTGTCCATAGGAGGAGTTCCGCTGAAGTCCGCAAGAAGCGGAGCCCCGCACACACACCTCCACAGAAGACTGTCTTCCCGGACCACCGTACCGCAGAGGGAGCATTGAAGCATTATTTTTCCGTGATTGGTCATAATAGGATATTATACGTAATTTTCCCCTTTCCTGCAGGGAAAAAATACGCAAGAATTTCAATGAAAACGCTGTAATTGAAAGACATTCCTCCGGGGTATTTCCCCGGAAAAAAGGGGGAGAACGTTGTGAAAAAAATACGGAGAATCCTTCCCGCCGTTTCTCTTCTGGCCCTTCTTTTCACGTGTGCTGCTGAAGCCGCCATAGACCAGGCCGCGGTGCACCGTGCATGGGCAAAAATTTCCGCAAAGTCAGGAATCGAACACAAGCCTGTCAACTTCGAGAACAAAAAGGAACCCAACGCCTGGGTGAAGTTTTCACCGGGGAATCACTCGGTTCATGTAACGACCGGACTGATGGCCATACTTGACGAGGAGGACGAAATCGCCGGCATCCTCGCCCACGAAGCGGGGCATATCCAGCTGGGACACTACAACAGCTCCGTGGGGCGCAGCCTGCTTTGGGGACTTCTTTTCCATGCCCTTGACGGCAATACCGCAGGGGAAATCGCCGGGGGCGTCGGCATGGCCCTGGCGGAATCCGGCTTCAGCAGGGAACAGGAAGTGGCCGCAGACGACTACGGGACCAGGACCTCCGCCGCCGCCGGCTACAGTCCCTGGGGTCTCGTCCGGGCCATGGAAAAAATGAAGGCCGCCGGGTACAAGACATCGCCGAACGGATTCAATTCCCACCCTCCCACTGAAAGAAGACTACTCCGCCTGAGAAACAACGCTTCGGCTATAGAACAGCGGAAATGAAGGAATAACCAGAAACCATCGCCACTTTTGCAGAAGCGGGAGCCTGTGCTGCAGGATCCCGCTTCCGCTGTATAATATGGCCAATCTTCAGCTCGATTTTTTCAGACGTCTTATCGTACCCTTTCCGGGTGAAAGCGAGGTGGTCGCAATGCATTTGACTGTGTCGGTCCTTGCGGCTCTGATCCTCTTTTCAATGCCGCTCCAGGGGGCGTCCGCAACAGAGGAAATGGTGACCGTGGAAGAGGAATTCATCCTCGAGGAGAATAGCCCCGAGGACGACAGGCCTGATTTTTACACAGGACAGGACAGCGACATCTTCGTTTCCGCAGAGGACCTGTTCGGGGCAGAACAAGAGCAGGAAGAATTTCAAAATTTCGACATGGAATTTCCTCCCCATCCCGAGGAAGAGAAAGCCCTTGCGGCGGCCATGGAAACCCCTGATGAGCCGAACGTGCTTTCTCTCGCCATACTTCGGGCGCGCAAAGCATCATCCCTATTGGATTCCCTGAAGTCCGGCGAAAGAAAGACTCCTTCACAAGAAGGCCTGGATAACCCTCTTTTTCCTGCCCTGGCCAACGCCCTTTCAGCGGCAGAACTTGTCCCGGATGAACCTGACTTCCTTTTCCTTGTCGCCCAGATCTACGCCGCCTTTGGTCCAAACCCCTTCACCCGGGAGCTAGCAGAGGAGGCGGCTGAAAAAACGCTTGAACTCGACCCCTCATATGCCGAAGCAAGGCTTTTGCTGGGAATCCTGCAGCACCAGAACAGATCATTCAGCCCTGCCATCGACAACCTTGAAAGGGCGGTTTCGGAAAAGCCGGCTCTGATGGATTTCCGTACGGCATCCCTTCTCGGTGCCGCCTATTTTCTCGAAAACTCTCTTCCCAGGGGTGAGCAGTTCTTTCGAAAGTACCTTTCATCCGGGGAGCCCAACGGCCCCGCCCTTTTCTGCCTTGGGGTAATCCTCCACGGGATGGAAAAGCTGCCGGAAGCCGGGGAAACGATGAGGCTGGCGGCGGAAGCGTTTTCCCAGGACACGGAAAAGGCTTCCTATGCGCATTCAGTTCTTGCTGAATGGACCGAAGGGAAGTGAAGGAAATGAAGACAGCGGGAACGAGGTATTACGGGAAATTCTTCTCTCTCTTTTTCCTGTTCACCCTGCTCGCCCTTCATCTCTTCTCCTTCGGCGGACAGGCGCTCGGGGCATCCCTCGAGGAGGAGATGCTGAGCGAACTGGGCAAGGTACGGGATAGTTTTGCGGCCTCTGAACCCCAAAGGGGTCAGTTTTCCGATGAAGGAAGTTACAGCTCCGCACGGAAAAAATGGCTGAATGATTTCCAGAAGGCTTCCGACGGCGTTCGGACAACCTACAAAAACCGGGACGGCCGGTTCACCGAGATCAAGGACGCCATCAAGTCCGCAGGCATGGAAAAGGAGTTCCTCAACTCAGGAAGCGCTCCGAAAACCCCGTCGAGCGACATCGACATTACGGAAATGAAGCCCGGGAGCGCGAAAAAGCTGGCGAACCAGCTCAACTCGAAGGGCTACTCCATCAGACCGGACCCGAACGTGCCCGGACGGTACGTGGATCCGGCAAAGAAGCTCGTGATCTGGGAGACCCCTCCGAACCTGCGGACCGGGAGCCCGGAATGGCGGAACTGGGTGACCTCCCGGGCAGGCGCGGAAGATACCTTTTCCACCGCGGGCGGTCTCTTCGAGACCTCAGGCGGCAAGGTGGGCGCGAAAGACCCCGCCGGAGCGGTCCTCGACAACGTCAAAAAAGCGATGGAGGCAGGGATCGGAAAGAACCCCGCAGGCGGGGAGATCGATTCCAAGACCGTCGGCAAAAGCGTCAAGAAAGCCATGGAATGGACGGGCACGACTCCGAAAAAGGGTGAAGCGGCCGAATTCGCCAGGCAGGCGGAGAACCTGCGGAAAGGAAGAAGCTGGGAGGAAGCGGGTATAACAAGCCCCAACGATCCCCCGGAGGTGAAAAACAAAAAAATCCGGCAGTGGCTCGATAAAGCCCAGGACTCCCTGTCGAAGTCCTACCAGAAGGCCCAGAGGCAGAGCCAGAAGATCACGGACGGAAAAGTGAAGGAACTCACGGAAATACTGAACAAAAAGCCCCCCATGTCCAAAGCGGACCAGAAGACGTGGAGAAAACTGACGGACGAGCTCCATACAATCTCGAAAAGCAACGGTGAGACCCTGAGAAACATCGCAGAAAAGGCCCCGGAAATCGGGGGAAAGATCACGAAACAGCAGGTGCGGACAAACCCCGACGGCACGGTAACGGACCTGAAAACGGGCAAGACTATGACCAGGAGCCAGTTTGCGGACAGGACAGCGCCGGGAACAAAAAAAACAGTCCCGAAGGTGATCAAGCCCGAGCTTCCCAAAAAACCGGCGGTTCCGACGCCCCCTCCCCCGTCGAAGCTGGTGAAGGTCGGAACGGGCATTATTATGATCTACCAGGGATACGAAGCCCTCAAGGCATATTCCGACTACCTTGACAAAGCCGCACGGGAGGATCCGGAGAATTTCGGCCTCCTTACGGTCGGGAAAGGCATCGGGTACGGGGTGGCGACTCTTTTCGGCATTCCCGGGCTGATCCAGATGGGGGAACAGATCGGCCTCTCCACCCGGGAACAGTACCTCAAGGACCTTCGGGAGGGAAAGGAATGGCTTCTGCCTCCCGCTGTCTGGGCGGGAGCCTACGCTGCCTGGGAGTTCGGGAAGTCTGTGACCATAGGCCCGCTCATCTCCGGGGGCGAAGCGATCCTGGAAGGATACGGACTTGCCGGAGACCTCCTTGACGCCCGGAAAGCCGCCCAGCGGGCGCTGGACATGAAGCAGCGGCTTGATACGGCCTACAAACCTCTCTCCGACCTCATGACCCATGTCATCGGAGGTCCTCTCCCGCCTATATGGGAGAAAAACCGCTGGAAATACTACAGGATATTCAAACCTATCCTCGACGACCCGGAAGCCCTTGATAAGCTCATGAAGACTCCCGCGGGGAAAGACCTGTGGAAATGGATGAAGGAATACAAGGACAAAAGAGCGAAGGAACTCGGCATTACCTTCGGCTCTCCCGGGGCGGACAACCCCGACGATAACGATAACATCGGGAAGGCTCTGCTCGCTCTTCCTCCCCAGGAGCGGGGGCTCTATCTCCGGGCGGCGGAAAAGGGAAACACCTTCGTCATTAATTTCCTTTCATCCCGGAACAGGGGAGCCTTTGCCGAACCGCTGGGTCCGGAGACCCTGGGAGCCTTTCTCCAGGCTTCGAAATCCGATGAGCGGGTGGCCTTCGAGGCTCCATTCTCCGAAGAGCAGAGAGCTGCTGCGGAAGAAATCTACAGAGACCTTCTGAAGGCTGTGGCGGAGACACCCGACGTGGCGATCCTTTCCTCCGGGTACGCAAAGGGAGCGGCGGCCCTCCTCGGCCAGTCCGAACCTGCCACCCTTCTGCAGCCGGGAGAAGCCGGCGAATCCCTCGAAAAGTTCAGGCTGCTCATCCTCCCGAGCGGATCCCTGTCAGACTGGAGCCTCTCGGAAACCTTCCGGAACGCGGTGGAAAAATACGTTTCCTCGGGAGGGACCCTGCTCGCTTTCTCCCAGCAGCTCGGGAAAGAATACGCCGTTCTGCCCGGGAAGGTGACCGCCTACGGATTCGCGGAAGACCAGAGCTGCCAGTACGCCTCCGCACGGATCACCGCTTCGAACGGGGCATTTTGCTCCATGACGACCCCTACGCCGGATTTCAACGTGGACGGGTATTTCCTCGACTACCCGGCCGAAAGTGAAATATGGCTTTCGAGGACAAAAAACGACCAGCCCTGTATGATCTCTTTCCCCTGGGGCAAAGGACGGGTCGTACTGTCGACCCTGTACCTTGACTGGGCCGCGGGCAACCACCAGGGAACCCTCCATGAGCGGCTCTTCTTCAGAGACCTTGTCTCTTTCCTTCTCGACAAGGCCCCGGTCCTCACCCATGAGGGCAAAACCGTCCGCGTTGCCCTCCCCGAACCGGAAACAGGCGACCGCGGGATTTCCTTTTTCCCTCTTCTTTTCGGCCCGGACGGCGCCGAGATAGAGGTCTTCCCGCAACCCGCCGCCGAAAAGGAACTGGAGCTTTCCCTTTCCGGAGTCCCCGGTTTTTATCGGCTCGGCGGCGTGTTCACCGACGGATCGGGAAAGAAAACGGGAGAGACTTTTCCCAGGACGCGCTTCGGCCTGAGTGTCCTCCCGAAAGGCATTTCAGATGCTGGAAACGGCCAAAGGAACGGCGTGAGCGTTTCGGTTGCCAGCGACCTGGAGAACTACATCAGGGGGGCCGAGGGACGGTTCTCCATTCTCCTGTGGAACCGGGGAACAGAAGAAAAGACAGTCCGGATCGACTGGAGGTTCCCCCACAACTCCGGAAGCGCACCGGGGGCGGAGAAAGAAAAATATGCGGGCTCGAACACCCTGGTCCTGAAGCCCGGGGCAAGGGAAACCATAAACCTTGCCATACCCATCGTGAACACCGACGGCATCGACCGCCTGTGGGTCGATGTCTATGACGGCCGGACCAGGGAAAAAATCAGCACAGTATCGAAAGGATTCTATACGAAGAGTCCTTCCGCCGAAATTTCCGTCCTCCTTTCCGGCCGGACGTTCCCGGAGGGAAGCGCGCTGAAGGGCGAGGTCACCTTTAAAAATCCCTTCAGGGCGAGAGGAACGGGCACACTGAGAATCAGGACCGCAGACTCCGCCGGGAAAACTGCCGTTGACGAAGAGATGGACTTCGAGGTATCCGAGGACGGAGCAACCGTTCCATTCCAGGTTTCCCTCCCGGAAAACACTTTTTCCGGAGAGTGCTCTCTCCAGGCCTTTGTCGTTCTCAGGGGCACCGTAGTCGGAGTGGGAAGCGCCTCGTTCACTTACACGGGCAGGCCGTACGCCCTCAAGGGAAAGACCACCGACCGCATCACAGGGTCTCCGCTCTCCGGGAGCGAGATCGAATTTCATCTCGGAGATTCCTCCTTCAGGGGAAAAACCGACGAAAACGGTGTTTTCGAGATTGCGCTCCCTGACGGACGGTACAGCATTGAGGCTTCAGCAGAAGGGTTCAACATCTTCACGACAGAGGCCGTTATCGGTCCGGAGGACAGGGCAGAATTCCCCATAGCCCTTCTTCCCCTCGGCAAGGGAGAGGGAACAGGAATGGTCTCGGGACGGGTTTTCGACAGGGTAACCGGCGAGCCCGTACCCGGATGCCTGATCGATATCATCAGGGGAAATGAAAAGTACACGGTACAAAGCGATGCCTCGGCCCGCTATTCCCTGGCGCTGCTTCCCGGCGATTACCTGGCACGGTGTTTTGTGGAAGGACAGAGCTGGAGTTCATCGGAATTTCCCTTCAGGATAACCGAGGGATGGGAGCAGCATCTGGACCTCTATCCCCCCCTGGGGAAAATACGGCTCAGGGTCCTGGACGCCATATCGGAAAAGGAGGTGGGGAACGTTTCCGCCATTCTCAAGACCGCCGATCTTTCAAAGGAAGACGGCTGGAATCGGGACATTTCCTTCGCCGTCAACGGCGGACCCACCGCCCTGACCGCTCCCGGGAGAAGAGCCCTGAGGGTTTCGGCCGACGGGTACAGGATGCTTGAAACGGAAATCCTTGCCGGGGAAAGGGCAGGGGAAAACCTCCTCTATCTGACCCCGAAGAAAGGGTCGCTGAAGGTCGTCTGTGCCGATCTCGTCAGCGAAGCTCCCCTGGCGGGGGTGGCCGTCTCCGCAGGGCGTCCGGGGCAGCCCGCCTCCGAAATGAAAAAGACCGGCGAGGACGGAGGGTGCATCTTCAGCCTCGAGGACGGACGGTGGGTATTTTCCGTCGAGGCTGAAGGATACAGCACCCTGTCAACGGAATGGTACTCGTCGGTCCACCCTGAGGCGGAGGTGCCCGAGGTGAAACTGTATCTTTCCCGGGACACGCAAAAAAAACCGGGAAGCGCACGACTGGCCGTCCTCGACAGGATGACCAGCAGTCCGGTTACAGGAGCATCCGTTGAAGTGACCGCTCCCAGCGGCTTCCAGCAGGGAGTCACGGACGACAATGGCCGTGTCACCCTTGCGATTCCAGATGGAAGAGTCGCTCTCAGGTTTACCCGGGAAGGATATGCGTCCCTGGAGACGGAACTGTTCAACAGCTACCTGGATGAGGCGGAAAGGGTGTTTTATCTCGACTTCGATTCAGCGAAAGCAGCCTTTCTCCTCAGGGACGGCATTACGGAAAAGCCCCTTGGAGGAGTGAGAATTTTCCGGCTCGAGAGGGAGACGGGACACGATCTGGGCGTCACGGGGAATGAAGGGATCCTCGAGGCTTCAGTGCCCAGGGGAGCGCTCTCATTCAGGTTCGAGCTGGACGGATACGATTCTCTCACCACAGGGTTTTTCGTTCCGGGGAATGGCAGGAAAGACACTCCTGCTGACGAAGTCTTCCTGTTCCCGAAAAAAAGCCCGTACCCCTTCCGGGGAGTGGTGAAAAACACTGCCGGAGAACCTCTTTCCCGCGTTTCCATAACCCTGAAACAAAAAGACACCACCGCCACGACGGAAAGCCTGGAGAACGGAACATTTTCCCTGTCTCCGGAGCCGGGTCCCCTTGAACTTACCCTGACTTCCGCAGGGTTCCACGAACTCAAGACCCAGACGTATTTCTCCAGGGGAATACTCCCTCCGGAGGAGGAGGAGTTTTTCCTCTTCTCTTCGGAAGCCCCCTATCCCGATACTCCCGGCAGGATGCTGTTCAGCGCCGTGGATGCCCTTACGGGAGAGCCCCTGGAAAAATTCGCCGCCTATCTCCTCGACAACGGATGGGCAGGGTATGAAAAAGGGTCCGCCGCCACAGAATCCAGACCGGGGAACAGGAATACCGTCATCAAATCGGACGGATACTACGAAACCGGTTCTTTTTATCCGACCGTCTTCCCGGGGAAAACGGTGAAAAAAACGATCCAGCTTCACCCTTCCACGGGAAAGATACAGTTCCGCGTCATTGACGCCCTCTCCGGGGAACCAATACAGAGGTTCTCGGCGTATCTTCTGGACAACGGATGGGCCCAGTACGAAAACGGCTCCGGCGAAACGGAGGCCCAGCCGGGGAACAGGAACACGGTCATCAAGGCACCGGGATACTATGAAACCGGGTCCTTCTACCCCACCGTTTTTCCGGGAAGATCCGTCACGAGGACCATTTTCCTCAGTCCCTCGTCGGGGCGTATCAATTTCTCGGTTCTCGACATGATCACCGGGAAACCTATACCGCAGTTTTCCGCCTATCTTCTCGACAACGGATGGGCCCAGTACGAAAACGGTTCCGCGGCTGCGGAAAATCAGCCGGGGAAGAGAAATACCGTTATCAAGGCATCCGGATACAAAGAAACCGGCTCCTTCTATCCTGCCGTTTTTCCGGGAAGGACCATCAGGCGCACTGTTTACCTTGCCCCCTCCACCGGAAAACTCAAATTATCTGTTAAAGACGGTCTGACCGGAAAGCCACTTCCCGTTTTTTCCGCCTACCTGCTGGACGGAGGATGGGCCCAGTACCGGGACGGGAAGGGCTCCTCGGAGGCCCAGCCGGGGAACAGGAATACGGTCGTCAAGGCACCGGGATACTTCGAAACGGGGTCATTCTATCCCACCGTTTTCCCCGGAAAAACTACGGAGCGCACTCTTTTTCTCCAGCCTTCACTGGGACGGGCTGATTTTTCCGTGGCGGACGTCCTCACGGGAGAACCCCTGCCGGCCTTTTCCGCGTATCTTCTCGACAGCGGGTGGGCACGGTACGAAAACGGAAAAGCCTCCGCAGAAGCCCAGCCGGGAAACAGGAACACGGTGATCAAGGCGGATGGCTACTTCGAAGCAGGGTTTTACCCCACGGCTTTTCCTGGCCGCTCAACCACGCACACCGTGTATCTTCATCCCAGAGAACCTCTTGGCCAGGTGAACCTGAAAGGAATAGACCTGGTTTCAGGGGAAACAGTGAACAACGTCACCTTCCAGCCCCATGGAGAATCTCCTCTCAGAGCTCCCGGAGGCACAGCCCTCCATTCATCCCTGACTCATTTCAGACACCAATGGTTCCGGGCCTCTTCCCCCGGATATAAAGGCAATGACGCCCCCGGCTTTTTCACCTCGGGCCGCAGGGACGTCGAACTGGCCATCCCTCTGGAACGGATCGTCCCGCCGGGAAAAGGGAATCTTCTCGTAACGGTGGCTGATTCCGAAGGAAAAACCCTTTCCGGTGCGGCTGTTACCCTCTCCTGTACCGGGACGGCAGTCCGCGGGAAAACCAACGCGGCGGGACAGATCCTCTTCAGGAACGTGCCGTCGGGAATACATACCCTCTCCGCGTCGGCAAAAGGATACGGGAAGAGCAGTTCGCGAACCGCCGTGGAAGGCGGGGAAACGGAAAAGACCGCGCTGAAGCTGTCCCTTCTGTCGGAACTCCGGCCCCATGCTCCTTTCTCTCCCGTCATCATCAGCGTTCCTTCGGACGAGATCCTGAGGCCGGGAGAAAGAAAAATCCTCCGGGCCGTTCTGGAAAACAGGGGAGATGAGGGCGGGAGGACTTTCTGTTCCCTCGAGATCCCCGATATGGGAAGAATCGTCAGGGAAACAGTGCTTGGACCGGGCGAACGGGCGGAAGTTCCTTTCGAAGTCCTGGTTCCGGAAGACAGTGTCAATTCCAGGGTGTACGCCCTTGTGAAGGCCGGGGACCAGTCAAAACGGGGGGTGCTCTCCATCGAGGCACCCAAATTCACTCTCTCCGCGCGAACGGGCAGGGAAACCTACCTGGAGGGTGACGTTCTGGATCTTGAAGTGGAAGTGACCTCCGACTCGGGAGATGGGGAATACCAGGTCCGGGCTTCCTTCAACGAGGAGACCCGCCTGGAAGCGGTAAAATTCTCCGGAGGAAAAGGAAAGGTTCTGTTCCGGGACATACCTGTCTCTTTCAGGGGGAACAAGCTCTTCTACGGCCTTTACCATGTCTCGGGACGGTCCATATTGCTCAATGCACTCCAGGTCCAGGACGGGTCAGGAGACGTCCATCTTGTTCCGGAAAAACAGCAGTACATGGCGGGGGAAACTGTACGGATCCGGATCTCCGGAAAAGCGGGAGAACCCCTTTCGGTCGCCTCCCTGCTCCTCCCCGGCGGAATACCAGGCGCTGAGGGAGTGAAGGAAATAACCCCGGGATCCGACGGTACGGCGATACTTGATGTTCCCCTTCCCCGAGCCATAGCGACGGGATCCTACCCCTTCAGGTGCGGTGAACGTTCCGTGAACGTTGACGTCCGGGGGACGGAAACGAAAATACTGGACAGGCGCCTGGAAGAAGAAAACGGGGAAAATGCCGGGCTGCTTTTATTCTGGAAAGCGACCTCGAGCGGGGAGATCCCGTGCACATGGTCAGTGGAGGCGTTCCCTCCGGATGAAGAAGGGTATGTGCTTGCGGAAGGGAAGATCACTCTGAAAGGAGAATGGGGCGACTACATAATCCGGGTAGAACCGGAAGACGACGAACCCTGTGATTTTCTGCTCCGCCTGGAAGCCGATATTCTTTCACCCTCAGGGATACCTCTCGCAGAAATACGGTATTCCAGGGCAGAAAGGGAAAAGCAACCATAGCCGGCCCTGCATCCGGCCCATAATTTCCGCGGGGAACGGCATAAAGCCGTTTCCCGTTTTCGTGCTATAATATACCTGTATTGTAGATTTTTTTGCTTCTATGGCGTAAAATCCGAATTATTAGTGAAAACACGAACAAATCAAGGGAGGCGAAGAAATGAGCGGGATTTGGCAGGATAACTTCAGTTCCATTGCGAAGAATAACCGGCCGTCACCAATCCGGGAAATGCTGGCAGTGATCAAGCAGCCCGGCATGATCTCCTTCGCGGGGGGCATGCCTGCCCCCGAGGTTTTCCCGGTCGACCAGTTCTATGAAGGAGTTCATATCCTCAAAGACCAGGGGAAGGATCTTCTCCAGTACGGAACTACCGAGGGATACCCTCCTCTCAAGGAATTCCTCGCATCGTGGACGGCACAGCGAATGGGGCGCAAGGTCGGACCGGACGAAATGCTCATCACTACCGGATCGCAGCAGGCCCTTGATCTCTTCGCATGGTCCATGATCGACAAGGGGGATTATGTCATTACTGAAGACCCCTCCTACCTTGCGGCTCTCACGGTGTTCTTCAACCACGGCGGCAGCTTTCTCGGCGTCCCCACTGACCGGGACGGTATGCAGGTTGACCTTGTCCCCGGCATAATCGAGAAAGCCAGGTCCGAAGGAAAAAAGATCAAGTTCATCTACACCATCGTGAACTTCCACAATCCCGGCGGCTCCACCATGTCTGTGGAGCGGCGCAAAAAGCTGGTGGAGATATCCAAACAATACAATATCCCCATTTTCGAGGACGACCCTTACGGATACGTCAGGTACGAAGGCCAACACCTGCCGTCCATATTCTCCTTCCATGACCAGGGCGGGGTGATCTATGCCGGGTCCTTCTCGAAAATCCTCTCCCCCGGAACCCGCGTAGGCTGGGTAACCGGCCCGAAGGAGATCATCCGGAACCTCACCGTTTTCAAACAGGGAACGGACCTCTGCTCCAGCCCAATCACCCAGGCACTGGTGGCGGAGTACTGCATCAACGGCCACCTCGACCGTCACCTTCCCGTGATCATTGGCAACTACAGGGTGAAGCGGGACGCTATGGAGAAGAGCTTCGAAAAACACCTCGCACCCCTTGGAGTCACGTGGGTCAAGCCCGAAGGAGGCTTCTTCTACTGGCTGAAGTTCCCCACGGTAAACACCAACGACCTTTTTAAAAAGGCCATCGACAAGAAGGTGGCCTTCGTTCCCGGTGATCCCTTCTGCCCCACTGCCGGCACGGGGATCCACAATGCCAGACTGTGCTACACCTTCCCGTCCCCGGAAATCATCGAAGAGGGCGTGAAGCGTCTCGCCGAAGCAGTCACCGAACTCGCCATTCCGGCTGTTCACTGAAAACACATTTTTTTAGGAGCCTCTGCTCCCTCCCCGGCGGGGAGGGAGTTTTTTTCTGCACCCGGGGGCGATTTGATGTAAGATACGGAACAAGGCGAGAAGCCGGAAAATCAGGGGAGGAGAGAGCGATGGATTCCAGGAGTCCGCACAGCGTTACACAAGATACCATAGCGGCCATTGCCACGGCGTGGGGAGAAGCCGGCATTGCCATTGTCCGCCTGTCAGGCCCAGAAGCGCGCAGGCTGGCGGACAGGCAGCTTGTCCTCACCGTCCCCCTTTCGGGAACTCCGCCGCGGTACCTCCGGAACGGCTTTCTTCTCGACGAAAAAGGAGAGGCCATCGACCAGGTGCTTGCCGTTTGGTTCGCCCCCCCCAAAAGCTACACGGGGGAGGAAGTGGTGGAAATTCACACCCACGGCGGAACCCTGGTGGCACAAAAATGCCTGGAACTTCTCCTCTGCCGGGGAGCCCGCCTCGCCGAGCCCGGTGAGTTCACGAAAAGGGCTTTTCTCTCCGGGCGAATCGACCTGACCCAGGCGGAGGCCGTCCTGGGAATTATCCGTTCACGAAGCGACGAGGCTCTCAGGGCTGCCGCCCGGACGCTCAAGGGAGAACTCGCTTCCTTCGCGAGGGACATTTACGACGAACTGCTGGCTCTTTCAGGAAAAATGGAAGTTTCTCTCGACTTTCCGGAGGAAGACCTGCCCTACGGGAACGACGAGGATACGGGCCATTCCCTTCTGGCAATACGCCAGAGCCTGGAGGACCTGCTGGACCGCTGCGCCACGGGATTTCTTCTCCGGGAGGGGATCAGGGTGGCCATCGTGGGCAGGCCGAACGTGGGTAAATCTTCCCTTCTCAACGCCCTCCTCAGGGAATCGCGGGCAATCGTCACGGCGATTCCCGGCACCACCAGGGACCTCATTGAGGAAGTACTCACCTACCGGGGAATTCCCCTCCGGCTGGTGGACACGGCGGGGTTGGGGGATCCCTCCGACGAGGTGGAGGCCATCGGTATCTCCCTGGCCGAGGAGGCCTTCAAAAATGCCGACGTGCGCATCTGGGTGGCCGACGGAAGCACTCCTCCGGCGCCCTTCGATTTTGACATGGCGGAGCGGCTGCGGGATCTCGTCCACGTGGTGGCAGTGAACAAATCAGACCTTCCTCCCGGAAGGGAGGATACCGGAAGAACCACCGAGGAGGCTATCTCCGAACTTCTGCCCGAGAGCCCTGTGCTATCGATTTCGGCGAAGAAAGGCACCGGACTGGATAATCTGAAGGATGCCGTGGTCTCCTCCATCGCAGGCGGCGGGGCTCTGGATTCGGGGCTGAACGCCTCCGCCAGGCAGGTGAACGAGATTCGTGCAGCCATCGGTTTTCTCAGGGATGCCTCCGAAGCCCTGGAATCCGGGCTTGGGCAGGACATCGCAGGATCCGGCCTTGCAGAGGCCCGGTCAGCCATGGAGCGCCTCCTGGGCATTACTGGAGACGACACCCTGCTCGACTACATTTTCAGCCAGTTCTGCGTCGGGAAATAATCCGATGGGAGGAGCCCCGAAGCTCCTCCCCACCCCGGAATACTAGCGGAGAGACAAAAGATACTGCAGACATGTCCTGACGCCGAACCCGCTGGCCCCCTTGCTGTAGACCGAATACTCATCCTTGTTGAAGTCCACCCCGGCAATGTCGAGATGGGCCCAGGAGATCCCTTCCCCGACGAATTCACGAAGAAACCGTGCCGCAAAGATGGCCCCGCCGTACCTGCTCCCTGAATTCACCAGGTCCGCAACAGGGGACTTCATGGATTCCGCGATTCTCTCATCATCGTCGGGAAGGCGCCACAGCCTTTCTCCCCTTGTCTTTCCGGCTTCGAGAAGACTCCCGGCCAGGCTTTCGTCGGGTGTGAAGAGCCCTGCAATGGACGTTCCCAGGGCGACAGCGCAGGCCCCGGTCAGGGTGGCCATGTCGATGATGACATCCGGGCGAAGTTCCGAGGCGTAGCTCAGGGCGTCGGCGAGGACGAGCCGCCCCTCGGCGTCTGTGTTGTCGATTTCCACTGTTTTGCCGTTCCTCATCCGGAGAATGTCGTCAGGGCGGAACGCCTTTCCGCCCGGCATATTCTCCGCAAGGGCCACGATTCCGTGAACCTCCACTGGAAGCTTCATCTTCGCCGCCGCACGGAGGAGTGCAAAAACATTGCATGCCCCGGATTTATCGCTCTTCATGGACCGGATGAAGTCCCCCGGTTTGAGGTTCAGCCCCCCGCTGTCAAAGGTGATGCCCTTCCCGACGAAGACCACTTTCCGCAAGGGGGCACCCTCGGGTTTCCAGGAAAGCCTGACCAGCCTCGGAGGTGTGGACGACCCCATTCCCACGGAATAGAGACCCTCCATCCCCTCTTCAAGAATTTTTCTTTCGTCCCAGACTTCCACCTCGAGGCCGAAATCACGGGCTTCTGCCAGGGCGTACTCCGCCAGCGTCTGCGGATTGGACCTGTTCCCCGGCTCGTTCGCAAGATCCCGTGCCATGTTCTGGGTACAGGCGAGCATTTTCCCCAGGGAAAGCCCGTCGTCGTCTCCGCCGTACAGGACGAATTCACCGGGTTCGGGAAGCCTGTCCTCATCCTTCCGGGTCTTGTATTTTTCAAAGGAATAGCTTCCGAGCTCAGCTCCCTCCCCCACCGCACAGCTTGCGTTCCGGTCCGGAAGAACCGGGAGAACGGCCGAAATACGGGAGATCCCGTCTCCCTTCGCTCGCCGGACTAGCTCCGCGGTCCTGGAGCGGAGGCTGTCCTCACCGAAATCCTTTCTCTCCCCGAGGCCGACAAGGTAGAGCGGGGAAAGGGGAGATCCCGAAAGGAGCCCCTTCGCTATTTTCCCCTTTTTTGCCTTGAACGGGGGATCTTCCAGCAGGGCAGCCGCAGCCGCTTCGTTCCCGGGTGAAAGAATCCCTTCCGGGAGAGATTCTACCGAAAATACATACAGAGCCAATGCCCCGCTCCCGGACACGATTTCGCCGGTAAGAGGGGATGCAGTTATCTTCATTGAATCCACGCTCCCTGAATACTCATTTTTCCCCGGCAGGGGATGGTCTTTTTTTCGTGTTGACGAACCAGACTCCTGTGAAGACAAGGACACCTCCGGCGATCATGGAGAGGGTGACGGTCTCGCCGAGAAAGGCCGCCGAAAGAAGCACGGCCACCACGGGATTGATGTAGAGGAAAACTCCCGCTTCCGAAGCGGGAAGCTCCCGGAGGGCATCGTACCAGAAAAGGTAGGCCAGGGCGGAGCAGCATACCCCGAGGAACAGGATATTGGCCCAAGCCCCGGCGGAAATGGATGGAATCTCCAAAGCCCCTCCCGAAAAGAAAAAGGGAAGGGTAGCGAACAGCCACCCGAAAGAAAGGGCGTAAGCCATCCCGAGTTCCGGAGAGGTTTTCCGGAGGGCCTTCCTGGAAAAGACGGAAAAAAGCCCCCATGAAAAGACGCTGACCACCATGAGCAGCTCCCCCGGGCTGTAGCCTCTCCTCAGGAATACGCCGGGGTCGCCTTTCGAGAGAATGACCAGGACACCGAAGGCCGCGAGAAGGATACCGCCTTTCTTTCTTCCGTCGAGCCTCTCGCCGAGAATAAGGGCTCCCAGGAGGGCAATGGCGATGGGGTTTGCAGCCACAATGAGCCCCGACATGCCCGCTGACACGGTCCGCAGGGCATAGGCCTGGAGGGCGTTGTGGAAAAAGACCCCGAGAAAGCCCAGCCCCGCGAAGACAGCCGCTTCCCTCAGGGGAAGAAGCCGCATCCTTCCCCTGAGAAGAAGAAACAGGAGCAGGGCCGCCACCCCAGTACCGAAGCGGAGCCAGATCAGGGTGGTGAAGGAGACCTCAGCAACAGCGGCCTTGATGGAAGGCAGCGAGCCTCCCCACGCCACCACCGCGATAAAGGCCTTGAGCCGAGCCTTTGCGGTGGGTGTCATTCCCCTTCACCGACAGGCGGAAAATTGCCTCCCGCGGCATCCATGTTTTCTGAAAGAAGAGAGGACAGCCTACCGGCGAAAAGGGCCGGATCGGCGATCTGCCCTCCTTCCGCGAGAACGCACTGGTCGTGCAGCAGGAAGGCGTATTCCTTCACTTTTTCTTCCCCCCCTCCCGAAGCGAGCAGCCTGTTCATTTTGGAGATCACCGGGTGATCAGGGTTGATTTCCATAATGCGTTTCAGTGGAGGAACCTCCCTGCCCATGGACCGGAGGATGCGCTCCATGTTGAACGATGCCCCGTCGTCGTCGCTTACGAGACAGGCCGGTGATTCCGTGAGGCGGAAGGATATTTTGACATCCTTCACCGTTTCGGAGAGGACCTCCCTCAAAAACGAGGCAAGTCCTTCCGGCCGGGGAGCGTCTGTTTTTTCCTCCTCGGGAGGCAGGGCATCCTCCCGTTCGAGGGAACGGAATTTCTTTCCCCTGAAATCCGGTAGGGTGGGGGCGATCACCTCGTCCACCGGATCGGCGAGGAGAAGCACGTCAAAGCCCTTTTCCCTGCACCTTTCAAGAAGGGGGGAGTTCCTGAGCACCGGGAGCTTTCTTCCCGTAACGTAATAAATAGCCTGCTGCCCTTCTTTCATGGCCTCCACGTATTCTCCGAGGGAAAGGAAACCATCCCCCGAAGAAACCGACGGGAAAAGGCAGATTTCCAGGATGGCCTCCCGGTGCTCCTTTTCAGCGCCGTCGAAGGAAGCAAGGCCCTCCTTGATTACCGGCCCGAATTCCTTCCAGAGACGAACGTATTTCTCCCTGTCATCGGCCATCATTTTTTTCAGCGATGCAAGAACACGCCGAACAAGGCTCTTCCTGATGATCCGGACGAGGGGATCCTCCTGGAGAATTTCCCTGGAGATGTTGAGCGGGAGATCCTCGGAGTCCACCACGCCCCTCAGGAAGCGGAGCCAGGAGGGGACAAGGTCCCGGCAGTCGTTCATGATGAAGACGTTTCGGATGTAGAGGCTCACTCCCTCGCTCCGGGGAGCGTAGTGAAGATCGAAGGGGGCTCTCGACGGGAAAAACAGGATTCCCCGGAATTCAGTTCCTCCCTCCACGGAAAAAGCCACCCTGCCGAGAGGCGGTTCCCAGTCGGAGGCGACATGCTTGTAGAATTCTTCGTATTCCTGGTCGGTCACTTCTTTTTCCGGGCGACGCCAGATGGCCTTCCCCGAGTTGAGAACCTGGTCCTCCGCCGCCTCGCCGTCTTCTGTCTTTTTCGAAACGGCCATCACGATGGGATAGGAGATGAAATCGGAATATTTTCTGACAATGTCCCGGAGGGTCCACTCGTCGGTGTAATCCCGTTCCCCTTTCTCCGCGTCGGGCGTCTTGAGGTGAAGGATCACAGTAGTTCCCGGTTCGTTCCGTTCAGCCTCTTCAAGCGTATAGGTACCGTCTCCGGGTGAAGAGAAACGCCAGCCTTTCCCTTCGCCGAGACGGCGGGTCACCACGTCTACACGGTCAGCCACCATGAAGGCGGAATAAAATCCCACTCCGAACCGCCCGATCAGGCTCTCGGCACCCGCCGATTCCCTGGCGGCTTTCATGGCCGAAAGGAATTCCCCGGTTCCGGACCTGGCGATGGTCCCGATATAGTTCGTCAGTTCCTCCCTGTTCATCCCAACGCCATTGTCGGATACAAAAAGAGTCCGCCCTTCCTCTCCCCTCGAAATCCTGATAGTGGGCGCCGACAGGCGGGATTCCCCTTCGTTTTCCTCATGCTCCGGATGGGCGAGAATTTCCAGTCGCCGCTTGTCCAGTGCGTCGGAGGCATTCGAAATAAGCTCCCGAAGAAAAATGTCCCTGTTGGAATAGACCGAGTGGATCATAAGATCAAGAAGCTGTTTCGCTTCAGCCTGAAAGAAAAACCGTTCCTGCTGCATGCCGTTCCTCCCGTTCAGTCGTCAGTCTGTCAGCGGACAAAACCGCCGCTGTTTTCTCTTTTCCCAAAAAGCCGGGGACGATGCTTGTCGGCAGCACCGTCCCCGTCCCTTCACCTACAGTTTACACAACCTATTCCGCCGGGGCCGGTTCGTACTCGCTCATTGCCTGCTTCAGGCTCACCAGGGCGAGATACATTTCCTTGATTGCCGCGAGATGCTCCGTCTTGACTTTCTGGTTATCCACCTGGGCGTTCAGGAGATCGATCTGGGCCCCCATGCCTTCCTTGTACATGAGCTGGGTTATCTTGAGCTCCTCGTCCGACCGGGCAACCTGTTTTCTCTTGCTGCTTTCCACGGCCACCGCTTTCTCCCATTGGGTGAGGGCCTTCCCCAGATCCTCCCGGACCTGGCTCTTCCGTGCTTCCAGGCTCCATTCCGCAGCCTCGACGCCTTTGGCCTTGTCCGCCACGTCTTCTTTCGTTTTCCCTCCGTCGTATACGGGAATGGAAACATTCAAGGCGAGGAGGAATTCCTTTTCTACAGGGGAGGCATTGTCATTGTCCGTCAGGAGCATATATCCCACCGAGCCTTCAACCGTGGGAGACATCCCCTTCGCGGCGAGGGTCTTCAGCACTTTTGCCCGCTCCAGGGCCGTCTCGGCGGACCGGATGTCGTTCCTCCGTTCGACAGCCTCCTGCATCCCGACCTCAACAGAAAGAGCAGGCACGAGAAGGTTTTCCTCCCGCGGTTCCAGATCCGATCCCCCCGCAAGGGTTCTCATCCCGGCAAGGGTATTTTTATATACAGACTCGGCTTCCACCACGAGGCTTTCGGCCTCCTCAACCTTTGCCTGGGCCCGCACGACGTCCAATCGGGGGATAAGCTGCTGCCTGAACTTTTCCTCGGTAATTCTCAGGTCTTCTTTCCGCTGGTTCAGGATGCCCCTCTGGAGGATAATGTTCTGACGGGCAATAAAGGACTGCCAGTACAGGCTTTCCGCTGCGGCAAGAGTGTTGTTCACCAGGGTGAGATGATCGGATGCCAGACCGTTGTACTGGAGAAGAAGCTGCCGCTCCTGGGCCCCGTAGACCCCGCTCACGTCGAATCGATGGGTTATGGCCGCAGAGAGGGAATAATTGCCCTTCTCCCCCATATTCCTTCCTGCCTGGGAGGAGTAGGTGTCGCTGAGCCAGCTGCTGCTGCCCCTGATACCCACAGACGGCCGCTGGACGGCCACAGAGGACTTCACGGTGTGGCGGAACGCCTCGAGGCGCCTGTAGGAAGCCTGAAGGGAGGGGTTCTTCTCCCGGACAGCGGTAAGAAATTCCTCGAGAGAAGTTTCCGCGGCATTTGACATGGACGAAAATACACCGCCCAACAACGCTGCGGCCAGAAGTGTTGCTTTGAATCCTTTTCCCATGAATGATCCTCCTCGAATGAAGCACCCTTCGCTTCTCGCCGGTTCATCTGCCGGTTCAGAAAGAAAAATGAAAAATTTCGAAAAGCAATATATCCCGCTTTTCTTTGTCCATTGCTTTGAGTATAGATATTCAGCCTCGTTCCTGTCAAGAAATATCAGGGAACCGAAATGGCCGGGCATCTGAAGTCTCCAGATTCTTCACATCCGGAATCAAGTTTTATTGTACACATAGTAAATGAAAACTATTTTCGTTGATTATCAACAAAACCTGCACTAAAATTATTAGGGCTGGAATATGGTAAAGACAGGGAATCTTTACAAATTGCTTTTTTTGCTGTAGCATCCGTAGCATTCATTGAGGATTCAATGTATACGCATTCGGCTTCAGTTTCATTCCTATTTGGCAGTTCGTTTTTTCCTATCCATAAATGAAACAGGAACCAAACAATCCAATAAGGAGGAGATACGCACATGAGGAGATTCACCAGAGTTCTTTTCGCAGTCGCGCTTGTTCTTGCCCTTGGCACGGTGGCCTTTGCGGCCCCCAAGATCGGCATCATGACCGGAACCGTTTCCCAGGGTGAGGAAGAGTACCGCGCCGGGGAAGAAATGGTGGCCAAGTACGGCGCCGACAGGGTCATTCATGTCACCTATCCCGATAAGTTCATGGACGAACAGGAGACCACCATATCCCAGGTCATGGCCATGGCCTCCGATCCTGAAGTGAAGGCCATCGTCATCTGCCAGGGAGTCCCCGGGACTGCGGCAGCCATCGACAAGGTCAGGGAAGTCAGGGACGACATTCTCTTCCTCATCGGGACCGTCCATGAAGAGCCTTACATGATGGCCGGGAAAGCGGACCTTCTCTTTGAAATCGACCAGCCCGCCCGCGGAACGTCCATCGTGGAAAAAGCGAAGGAGATGGGGGCCAAGACCTTCATTCACTACTCCTTCCCCCGCCACATGAGCTATCCTCTTCTTGCAAAACGCAGGGAAATCATGGAAGAAACCTGCAAAAAGATAGGGCTCGAATTCGTGTTCGTCAACGCTCCCGACCCCACCGGCGAAGGCGGCGTGGCCGGATCCCAGCAGTTCATTCTTGAAGACGCTCCCCGGCAGGTCGAGAAATACGGCCCTGATACCGCCTTCTTCAGCACCAACTGCTCCATGCAGGAACCCCTCATCAAGTCCGTGGTCAAAACGAAGGCCATTTACCCCGAACAGTGCTGCCCCAGCCCCTTCCACGCCCTTCCCAATGCCCTCGGTCTGAAGGTGGAAAATAAGGGAGACGTGCCCTACATCCTCAAGGCGATTGAAGAGAAGGTCGCCGAACTCGGGATGCAGGGGCGTATCGCCACCTGGACCGCTCCCATCACCATGAACTTCATCCGTGCCGGAGCAGAGTACGCCATGGACTTTGCCAACGGCAAGTTTGAGGACAAGAAAGACATCCAGAGAGCGAAGTTCACACTCGAGAAGGTTGCCGGTGCAATCCGCATCCGCGCTTTCGACGACGAGAAGGCTCCGAACTTCCTCATGGTTGTGGGCGAATCCATCATTTTCGGGAAGAAGTAAGCCTGTCCCGGGAACGCAGAGACTCGAGGCAGGGCTGTCACCAGGGACAGCCCTGCCTTTTTGATAAAGGAGGTCGTGTTATTGACCGGAGCAGCCCGTCTTGAAATGAAGAACATCAGCAAGCAGTATTACGGAAACCGTGTCCTCAAGGGCTTATCCTTCTCCGTCAACAAGGGAGAGGTATTGTCCCTCGTCGGGGAAAACGGAGCAGGCAAATCCACTCTTATGAACATTTTATTCGGTATGCCCGTGATTCATTCAACAGGAGGATTTGACGGCGAAATCTTCCTCGACGGCGAAAAGGCCAACATCAAGTCCCCTGAAGAAGCAATGAAACTCGGAATCGGCATGGTCCACCAGGAATTCATGCTCCTCCCCGGTTTTACCATTACTGAAAACATCAAGCTCAACAGGGAAATCACGAAAGACAGCCTGCTGAGCAAAATCTTCGGGAAACCAATGAAATGGCTCGATTTGCCTGCCATGAAGGCAGATGCAAGACAATCCATGGATACCATAGGACTCGGAATAGACGAGATGCTCCCCGTTCGGGGCCTGCCCGTGGGACACATGCAGTTCGTGGAAATCGCCAGGGAACTCGACAAGAAAAACATCCGCCTTCTCGTCCTCGACGAGCCTACGGCGGTACTTACAGAATCCGATGCGGACAAGCTCCTCGAGGCCATGAAGATCCTCACCGGCAAGGGGATTTCGATCCTGTTCATAAGCCACCGTCTCGACGAGGTCATGGCCGCCTCCGACAAGATTGTCGTACTCAGGGACGGAGAGCAGATCGCCGAAACCCGTCCGTCCGAAACCACCATCGACCGGATTGCCGAGCTTATGGTGGGAAGAAAGATCGAAAGCGGCGAAATGGTGGGAAGACCGCCCTCGGAACTGAAGGACGACTACATACTCGAAATACGGGATCTATCGGTGGCCATGCCCGGCGAGCGGGTCAAGGGCGTCAACCTCGACGTCAAGAGGGGGGAAATCCTCGGAATAGGCGGTCTTGCCGGCCAGGGAAAAATCGGCATAGCCAACGGGATCATGGGACTCTTTCCTTCAGACGGTGACGTGAAGAAGAACGGGAAAACCATAAAACTGAACGCCGCCAGGGCTTCCCTTGACAATGCAATGGCCTTCGTCTCCGAGGACAGAAGAGGGACAGGACTCCTTCTTGATGACTCCATTGAATTCAACATCGTCGCCACGGCTATCCAGGTCCAGGGAAAATTTCTGACTCCGGGGAAGGTGCGCATTCTTGATTCGCAGGCCATGACCGGGCTCGCCACAAACATGATACAGGAGCTCGACATCCGGTGCACCGGCCCCGGGCAGCTCACCAGGCGGCTTTCCGGAGGCAACCAGCAGAAGGTCTGCATAGCCAGAGCCATCATCCTGGAGCCGAACCTGCTGTTCGTTTCCGAGCCGACACGGGGAATCGACATCGGTGCGAAAAAACTGATCCTCGATCACCTGGTGAAGCTCAACAGGGACAATGGGCTGACCATCGTCATGACGTCCTCCGAACTGGCGGAACTCCGCTCGATCTGCGACCGGATCGCCATTGTCTACCAGGGGAAACTGGAGGGTATCCTTCTCCCTACTGACAGCGACAGGGACTTCGGACTCATGATGGCCGGCGAATACCACAAGTTCCATGGAAAGGAGGCTGTATGACATGGACAACGATTTCCTGAACAAACTAGGCATTCCCAGGCTCATCATTTCCCTTTTCCTTGCGTTCCTCGTCGCAGCAGCCTTTTCCTTCGGCCTTCCCATGGGGCAGATCTTCAGCGCCATGCTCACCCGCTTTGGGATGAACGCCCTTCTCGTCCTCGCGATGATCCCCACCATACAGGCAGGCGCAGGTCCGAACTTCGGTCTTCCTTTCGGCATCATCTGCGGCCTGATCGGCGCAACCCTGGCCATCGAACTTGATCTGAGGGGGTTCACCGCGTTCTTTTTCGCCATCGGCGTCTCCATTCCGCTCGGCGCGATAGCAGGGTGGCTGTACGGCCTGTTGCTCAACCGGGTCAAGGGACAGGAAATGACAGTAGGTACCTACATGGGATTTTCCATCGTCTCGGTCATGTGCATTTTCTGGCTCATGGCTCCCTATAAAAGCCCTGAAATGGTTTGGCCTTACGGAGGGGACGGCCTTCGTGTCACCGTGGTTCTTGATGGACGAATGGAGCAGCTCCTCGACCGCTTCCTGAGTTTTACGGTCAACGGAGTGACCATCCCGACGGGCCTGCTTCTCGCAACAGCGCTGTGCTGCGTTTTATTGTGGATCTTCATGAGGACGAGAACGGGCCTTGCCATGTCGGTGGTCGGCTCCAACCCGCGTTTTGCCGAGGCATCAGGCCTCAACGTGAACAAGTACCGACTCCTCGCCTCCGTCGTTTCATGCGCCATGGGTGCTGCAGGCATCGTCATCTACTCCCAGAGCTACGGATTCATACAGCTCTACCAGGCCCCACTCTATATGGCCCTCTACTCCGTCTCCGCCATTCTCATCGGGGGAGCATCACTGCAGCGGGCCACCATCACCCAGGCACTCATCGGCACCTTTCTCTTCAACGCCCTTCTGGTCATCGCCCTGCCGGTAGCCAACGTGGCCATGGACAGCGACATCTCCGAAATCATGAGGGTCATCATAAGCAACGGCATCATCCTCTATGCCCTCACCCGCAAAGAAGTGGGAGGTGATGCCCGATGAGGCTCCTTCAAAAAAACATCGTTCCCATAGTGTTCATTGTTCTCTGCACGATAGGTTTCCACTATTCCGGACTGTCATGGATGTTTTTCGCCAACGACCTCATGACGAGGCTCGCCCGGAACTCTTTCCTGGTAATTTCCCTCATTATCCCTGTGCTTGCCGGAATGGGACTGAATTTCGGCATTGTTCTCGGCGCCATGGCGGGTCAGTTCGCCGCCTTCATCACGGTAGTCTACAATCTCACCGGGATAACAGGGTTCTTCCTGGCATGCGTCCTGTCGATTCCTTTCGCTGTCCTTTTCGGGTGGCTCACAGGCATCCTCTTCAACAAGGCCAAGGGAAAGGAAATGATCACGGGCCTTATTCTCGGATTCTTCGCCAACGGACTCTATCAGCTCGTCTGCCTCATCTTCATAGGGTGGATCATCCCCATCTCCAACAAGGCGCTCCTTTTGCCTTCGGGAATCGGTTTTGTGAACACCCTCGACCTCAAGATCTGGCAGTATGCCATCGACAAGTTCTACGTATTCAAATTGAAGGGCATTACCACCCCTCTTTTAAAGTACCTGAACAACATCAATTTTCCGGTGCTTACCCTTATCATCGTCGCTCTCCTGTGCACTGCAGTCTACCTTCTTTTCAGGACCAAGCTCGGCCAGGATTTCCGGGCTGTGGGACAGAACAGGCATATTGCCGAGGTGGCCGGCATAAAGGTAGACAGGGTGAGAATCATCGCCGTCATATTCTCCACCGTTCTCGCGGCCTGGGGTCAGCTTATCTTCCTCCAGAACATAGGCAACGTCCAGGTGTACGGATCCCATGTCCAGGTGGGGACTTTCGCCGTGGCGGCGCTCCTTATCGGCGGTGCTTCGGTCTCCAAGGCCACTATCGGCCAGGCTCTCCTTGGGACGGTGCTCTTTCATGCCCTTTTCATCGTGTCCCCACTGGCAGGGAAAAATATCATGGGCAGCGCCCAGGTCGGCGAATATTTCCGGGTTTTTGTCGCCTACGGCGTCATCGGTATTGCCCTGGCCCTTCATGCGTGGCAGAGGCTGACGAAAAAGAAATAACCCCGGCAGGTGGTTTTTGATGAACTTGACAAATCATAAATCTTCCGGATAATAGATATGATGTAATGGAGGGAAGATTTTGAGTGGACCCCCGGAACGGGGTCCACTCTTTTTTGAGGGCGAAAGACGGAGGCGTCGATGCCCTTCCCTTCTTTCGAATCTCAAGGAGGAACAGAAATTAATGAATGATAACGGATTCGCGAGCTACGAACTGCGGGAAGAACTGCTTCTCGCTCTGAAAAAGAAAGGATTCTCCATCCCTACCCCGGTACAGGAAAAAGTCCTAGCCCTTGACAATTTCGAGACCGACCTCATCGTCCGGGCTAAGACGGGCTCGGGAAAAACTCTTGCTTTCCTGCTGCCTCTTCTGCAGGGAATGGAACTCCCCCAGTCCTCACCCAGAATTCTCGTCCTCTCCCCCACCCGGGAACTTGCCCAGCAAACCGCCCGGGAGGCGGAATGGCTTTCACGGTACATGGACATATCCGTTGCCACCCTTGTGGGAGGCCTCGACATGTCAACCCAGATCCGCTCGCTCAAGGACGGTGCGGTCATCGTCGTGGGCACCCCCGGAAGGACCCTGGACCACGTGAACAGGGGAACCCTCAGGACGGACGGCATTCATTCCATAATTCTCGATGAAGGGGATCACATGCTCGACATGGGTTTCCGGGATGAACTCGAAGGAATTCTCGACGCCCTTCCCCAGCGGGAACGGACATGGCTCTTTTCCGCCACCATGCCCAGGGAAGTCAGGGAACTCTCGAAAAAGTACCTTACCGACCCTGTGTCCATCTCCCTTGTGGAGGACGGGGAGCAGCACGAGGATATCGTCCACCGGGCGTACCTCGTTCCCTTCAGGCATAAAATGGAAGGACTCGTGAACGTTCTTCTCTGGGAACGGCCGAAGCGGGGTCTGATCTTCTGCCATACACGCCTGGAGACCATGTCGGTTGCCCAGCGGCTTTCCGAAGAGGGATTCAGTGCCGGCTCGCTCCACGGAGAAATGACCCAGAGAGAGCGGAACGCTGTTCTTGGTTCCTTCAAGAACGGCCATCTCCCCCTTCTCGTGGCGACGAACGTAGCGGCCCGCGGCCTCGACGTGGAGGGAGTAACGCACGTCATTCAGATCGGACTGCCCGATGACAGGGAGACGTTCGTTCACAGAAGCGGACGTACAGGCCGTGCCGGACGGGAAGGAACGGACATCCTCCTTCTTTCCCCCCAGGAGGCGGAGAAATTCAAGTATATGCTCGGTTCGGCGAAGGTGACCGTTGAATGGAAGAATGTCCCCGACCTCGACGCCATCTCCAGGGTTCAGAGAGAGATCGCAGAAGAAAAGCTTCTCACGGTCAAAGAAGCCGGAGAGGACGAGGATTACCTCCTGTGGGCGGAAGACCTTTTATCCAGGGTCAGCGCAAAGAACCTTGTCGCCAGGCTGCTCTGGACCCTGTCTTCAAAACGTTCCGCCGGGTACAATCTCTCCTCCGAGCTGGAGAGGGAACTCCGGAGAAAGAGCCGCTTTGCCGGAGAAAAGGACCGTGCCCCCGGAACACGAACCCTCAAAGGAAGACGTCCCAAGGGTACCATGCTTCGCCTGAGCAAGGGCCTGGCTGACGGGTGGGACGTGGGCAGGGTTCTGAGTGCCGTGTGCACATCCCTGAATGTTGACCGTTCGGAGGTAGGCGCCATCAGAATGAAGGACGACCATGTCCTCGTGGAGCTGCTTCCCGTGGCCCTCTCCAGGTTCGAGGAGGATTGCCGCGGCCTGGAACGGTGCGGTCTCCTGGAAGAGGGGAAGGGAAGAGACTTTCTCCTTCCAGCGTCTTCCCAGGGCCACCAGGTGAGAGGAAGGTCTTCCGGCCCGACCCGGCCCCGGAGGCAGGGCAAGCCGGAATACAGGGGCAGATAACGCAAAAGACCGCCGGTTCCGAAGAACCGGCGGTCTTTTTTCCCTTTGGTTTAAAAAATATCGAGGGAAGGGTTAGCTCTTGTGAACGTTCGCAGCCTGGGGGCCCTTTTCGCCGTCGACAACGTCGAAAGAGACCTTCTGCCCTTCAGCGAGGGTCTTGAACCCATCGCCAACAATGGCGCTGAAATGAACGAAAACGTCCTTGCCCTCGTCCGTTGTAATGAAACCGTACCCTTTGCTATCGTTAAACCATTTCACTGTTCCCTGACTCATCCAAAGACAGCCTCCTAAAACTTTATTAAATTCGCGGCCTAGGCCACAATCAAACAATATAGGATTTTTACATTGATGTCAAGGTTTTTTTCATTCCGGTAACGGTTTGCGTCCATTTTTTCTCTTCTGCAGCCTTTTTTTTCCCGTGAAAAGACATTAATAAAAAACCTTTCCATTAGATGAAACTTCATTCTCTTTCACTGGTGACTCAATCTGTCTTCCCCGTTTTTTTCCGGTTCCGGTTTCAGGGATGAAAAGAACCGAAATAACGGAAAGGGTTGCCGACACAAGGGGAAGAATGAAGGCCATTCTATATGCTCCCGCAGGAGAAAGGCCTGAAAAAAGGTCGAGCACCCAGCCCATCACGGAGGTGCAGACCGCGATGGAAAGAAAACCTGCGGCGTTGAGAATTGAAATGGCAAGCCCTGTGAACTTTTCGGATGTTAGTTCCTTGGCCACCGACCATGAGAGGACGAAGGCCGTATTCGTTATGCCGAGTAAGAAAAAAAGAATCTTCAACGTCCCGAGGGGAGGCATTCCGTTTTCCGACAGAAGGATCACAGCCCACAAAACCATGTGAAGCACTGAACTGACGAGCATGGGAGCCTTTCTCTTTCCGAGGCGGTCGGAAATCCAGCCTGTGATGAATCCTCCCGCCATGATCCCGAAGATAAGGATCACGCTGTAGGAGGACGCTTCCTGGACTGAAAGCCCGTAGGCATTCACCATCCATGGAATCCCCCAGGTGCCGATGAGGGCGAAAAATCCTGCCTGGTTAAAGAGATAGAAGAAGGTTGCGGGAAGGATACCCCTGACTGAAAGGACACTCTTCAGTCCCGAAACTACAGAAAAGGGTTCCGGCCGGAGGTTTGCCCTGGCGATTTCCCTTTCGTTTACCGGGGGAAGTCCCATATCCTGGGGCCTGTTCCGGATGAACCGGAAACACAGGGCCGCAATCGCCACGGTCAGGAGTCCTATGGCCACAAATCCGGTTCTCCATGAAACAACCGAGATGAGGAGGGCCAGCGGTCCCTGGGAAAAAATGCCGCCGGCGTTCCCCACAAGGGTCGTTGCTCCCGAAATGGTGGCGAATTCACTGTCGCGGTACCATTGGGACTGGATTTTCATTATGGAGACAAATACGGTGGACACACCGATGCCGACGAGAAATCTCCCGATGAAGAGCCAGAGGGATGACGGAGCGAATCCGAAGATGACCGATCCGGCTCCGGCAAGGAACATCCCGAGGGAGACCGTGATTCTTGCTCCCAGGGAATCGGCGAGAAATCCTACCGGTATCTGCATGAGCATGTAAGCGTAGAAATACATGGAGGCCATGGCGCCGAAAGCTGTTGCGCTGAGTGAAAATTCCCTCGTCACATCATCCTTTACCACTGCGGCGGCAAAACGATGAAAGAACACCACCATGAAGGCGAAAACCATAACGCCCCACACAACCCAGCGGTAGGAGAGGGCCTTCTTCATCCCCTCCCCGCTTCCGTTTCTGCACTCTCCGGAATGCTGCTCCGTCATTTTCTCTCCTCTTTTCTCCGGGTTCTTGTGCGGACGGTGATCCGCCGGAGTGATCCGTAAAAAGAAATAATACCATTGAATTCCGTTTTTTCCTCTTTTTTCCCCGGAAAAATCACCGTATAATCAGGTTCAACGAGAAACAGAGAAGGAGGCGGGCTCGTGATCCGGATTTCCAACATACAAATTCAGCTGGGAGAGCGATCCCTCTTCCAGGATCTTTCGTGGACCGTTCTTCCGGGATCCCGTACCGGCCTCGTGGGGAACAACGGCGCAGGAAAAACAACGCTGCTCAGGATAATGGCAGGGGAGACGACTGTGGACTCCGGAACGGTGACTGTCCCCAAGGGGCTCAGGATCGGCTATCTTCCCCAGGACCTGGTGGAACTGCCTGACGTGCCGGTTCTTTCCTTCCTGCGTTCAAGAACGGGCCTCGCGGCAGCGGAAGAGGAACTCGCAGCATGCGCCGGACGGCTGGCCGGACTATCCCCCGAATCCCCTGAACATGAACGGGAACTCAATCGTCACGACCTTCTTTTGAAACGGTTTGAGGCCCTGGACGGATATGCTTTTGATGCCATGGCGGGGAAAATTCTTTCAGGTCTGGGCTTTTCCCAGGGGGACATGAACAGATCCACCGGGTGCTTTTCCGGAGGCTGGAAGATGAGGCTCCACCTTGCCGGTCTTCTTCTAATCTGTCCGGACATCCTCTTGCTGGACGAACCGACGAACCATCTAGACTCGGAGAGCATGGAGTGGCTGGAAGGCTGGCTTTCAGGTTTTCGCGGGACTATTGTGGCCGTCTCCCACGACCGGAGATTTCTGGACAAGATCTGTACAACCATCGCGGAACTCTCTCTTGGTAGGATATCCCTGTACCAGGGCAATTTCTCCGACTACCTCGACGAACGGGAAAGGCGGATTGAGGAACTGCGGAGGCAGGAACGGCTCCAGAAGGATGAAATATCCCGCATGGAGGAATTCATCGAGCGGTTCCGCTACAAGGCATCAAAGGCGGCGTCCGTCCAGAGCAGGATCAAGCGGCTTGAAAAAATAAGTCTGGTTGAAGTTGAAGAGGACACGAAGAGAGTGTCCTTCCGCTTCCCTCCCTGTGTCCGGAGCGGACTCGAAGTAATCGTCCTGGAAAATGGAGGAAAAAAATACGGAAATCACACCGTTTTTTCCGAAGCATCCCTTACGGTCCGACGGGGAGAGAAAATTGCCCTGGTCGGAGTCAACGGAGCCGGAAAATCTACTCTCTCCCGCATCCTCAGCGGAACGGAGGGGCTTACCTCCGGAACGGTGCGGAGAGGTCACAACGTCCGGATAGCCTTCTTTTCCCAGCAATCCTCGGAAAACCTTGATTATTCAAAAACTGTCTGGGAATCCCTGTCAGGGCGCAATCCCGCATGGACGGCCCAGGACAAGCGCAACCTCCTCGGGGCTTTTCTCTTCAGCGGGGACGATATTTTCAAACCTGTCCCGGTCCTTTCGGGAGGAGAGAAATCCCGTCTGGCCCTTCTGAAGCTCCTGATGGAAGAGTCCAATTGCCTGGTTCTCGACGAGCCGACAAACCACCTCGATATGCAGACCAAGGACCTTTTCCAGAGAGCCCTCCTGGAATACGACGGCACCCTGGTCATCGTCTCCCATGACCGGTACTTCCTGGACAACCTGGTGACCAGGGTGGTGGAAATCGCCTCGGGTAAACTCCTCGACTATCGGGGAAACTATTCCTATTTTATAGAAAAAAGAAAAGCCCTTTTTTCTGAAACCGAAGAGAAGCGGGCGGAACAAAAAGAAACGGAAGATCCTGCAAAAGACAGGAAGCGACTCGAGGCGGAAAGACGCAACCTCCTGTACAGGAAGAAAAGAAAAGTCCTGGAGAAACTTGAGCCGATAGAAGAGCGGATTTCTCTCCTTGAAAAACAGCAGTCTGAAAGGGACGGACTTCTGTCCGATCCGGTGTTTCTCGCCGATTCGGAAAAAGTCCAGAACCTGCTCATCATGAGAAACGATGCCGCAAAAGAACTCGATTCCCTTTACGGACAATGGGAAAGTCTCATGGCGGAAATCGAAACGATCGATAAAACGGGGTAATTTAACCACCAGGGAGGACAGTACAGAATGAGACCGAAAAATCAGCTTCGAATCATACTGATTGCAGTGACGGCCATTTTTTTATTTTTCCGGGGAACTCCCGCGACCGCAGGAGAAGAGCCCCGGGGGCACCTCCTTCTCCGGCATTTCGCCTCAGAGTTTTCCCCGGAGAGGATGACCATGATCATCGACGAAGAACCGGACGCTGCCGGCTATGTCAGGGATATCTATCTTGACATATCGGGATGCGTCATCGGCGGCGTACGCATGGATTCACTTCGGGTCAGGGCCATGGGAGTGCAGATGAACCCCCCTGCGGAGTGGCAGGAAAAGGGGCTGGACGCCAGGGAAATTCTCAACGTTCACGCTTTCGCCCGGATCCTTGAAAAGGACCTCAACGACAACCTTCTGTCAAAAGAGTTCGGCGAGGACGATCACTGGAAAAACCTCCAGGTGGACATGCGCCCCGACGGAATCTACGCCAGGGGGAACTACCTCGTGACCGTTCTCTTCAGGCTGAACATTCTCATCGAAATCTTCAGCCGGTTCAAGATCGTGGAGATGCAACAGGTTTGGCTTCATGACTACACCCTCAGGGTCAACCGGGTCGACGTTCCCCAGTTCATAACAGATCAGGCGGTGGAACAGATCCAGCCCCTTCTCGACCTGAGAAAATTCATCTTCCCACTGAAGCTTCACTCCATCGAATACGACGAGGACTGCCTGACGATCACGAGCCGGGTTCTTCCTGAAGCCTTTCAGGGCATTATGTATGAATACGAAGCAGGAAACGGAATTGCGGGAACAAAAGAAGGAAGAAAATAAAAAAAGATGGGGGAGCCGAATCGCTCCCCCGTTCCATTTATTTCGGCCCGTAGGCTCCGGCGAATCCCCGTATGCTGTTGCCGATGAACTCCCGCTCCCTGTCCCGGATGTCGGGCTCCATTTTCCTCCAGGCGGCGAGAAAGGGGTCCCGTTCCAGCAGTTCCATGAAGATCACCTCCTCGTCCTCGGGCGAGACACCCCTCCTGAACATTTCAACAACAGTGTCCCTCCAGAAAAGGATCTGGTCCCTGGCAAAGGAAAGCATTTCCTTTGCTCCTTCGGCCGCTCCGAAGTGGGAGTAGCAGATTCTTCTGCAGCCGAGAGGAATCAGCCGTTCAATGGACTCGAGGGTCACTTCGGGGAAGAAGCGGGGCGGCGTGGCAGGACGAAGGTAAGGAAAAGGCTCCTCTCCTTCCAGGAAAATTCCCGCCGCTTCCCCGGCGAAAAGGGTTTTTCCCATTTCGCCTTCGTCGAGAACAAAGCAGCGGTGATGGGAAGCATGGCCCGGGGTCTCGATGGCGGAGAATCCTGCCGGGAGAGCCTCATCCCCCAGAAGGGCTTCCCGGGGAAGGGCTTCCGGTTCACCGTAAAGGTACGCCGTTTCCCCGAGGGTATCCACGCTTCCCTTCCACAGGGCCGCAGGCTCGAGAAGGTGGGGGATTCCCTTCGGAGCCGCAGACACCGGAGCGCCGTATTCCCGAAAGGCGAGAGGCACCGCTCCGGCATGGTCAAGATGCACATGGGTCAGAAGAACGGCATCGACCCGCCCTCCCCCGTGCCGCTCAACGGCATCGCGGACAAGAGGCCAGGTGCTTCCCGGACCGGTATCGACAAGGTACGTCCTGTCTTTATCTTCATCCCTGACCAGCCAGGAGGAAATGAAGCGGCGAAAGCCCCGTTTGTTCACCTGAAGATCGATGTTCACAAATTTCATGACACCTGCTCCTATTCCGAAATGACGACTTTCATGCCGACAAAAACCCTCTTCTTCAGTTCTTCCAGTTCGTGGTTCCTCATCCGTACGCAGCCCTGGGTTATCATGGTGCCGATGGAGTTCGGGTCATGGGTGCCGTGGATTCCTATCCCCGACCATCCCGGCGTCTTCAACCGTATGAACCAGGGTCCGTAGGCTCCCCTCGTTGGTCCGTTCCCGTCGCCGAAGTCGTAGGTCCAGGACGAAGCCTTTTGAATCTGCTGGACAGAAAAGGTCCCGGTGGGGGTCCTGCTGTCGCCGACACGCTCCTTCTGTCCACCGTTCAAACCCACGGCCACCTTGTAGATACGCTCCACGTTTTTTCCCCGGTAAAGGTACATCCGGTAGTCCCCCTTGACGACATGGAGCCACAGCTGGTCTCCCCTCACTTTCCCAGGCACGGGAGGAGGCACCGGCTGTTGCGGCGCCGGGACAACCGCTGGGGTTCCGGAAGGCTCAGGCTGCTCAGGGTGCGGGGCCGCAACCTGGGCCGGACGGGGTTCCGCCGGCATTTCCGGGGGCGGGGCAGTCAGATCGCGGTAGAGGGTATAGCCGAGATAGCCCGTAAGAAAACCGATAACGACCAGAAGGACAAGACCTGCCAGCTTTGCCCAGAGGGGGAATTTTCGTTTTCCGTACAACATGGAGGAGCCTCCTTGCGGCGGTGAGTTCAAAGGCCGGAACAGAATTGATTCTACCATGGAACGTCTCCATGAAAGGAAGCAAAAGTATACGTAAATTCCCTGATTTTTCCTCTCCTTTCCCTATTGCATTTCTCTTCCCGAGGCCGTAAACTGCATCAGGTCCGAAAACAATTCATGAGGAGGTAGAGACGTGGAAAACGAGTTCCAGTTCGACCTTGAAAGGTATATTTCCAGGGAACGATTCGACCGCATCAAAAAGTTTGCGGGAAATAAGGAAACACCCTTTCTCGTAATTGACCTCGAAAAGGTCGAACAGAAGTACGATGAACTGATCAGCACCCTGCCCTTTGCAAAGATTTACTATGCCGTGAAGGCGAACCCCAACGAATCCGTCGTTCGGATGCTTGTTGCCAAGGGAAGCTGCTTCGATATAGCCTCGGTATACGAACTGGACCACATTCTGGCGCTCGGCGCCACACCTGACAGGGTCAGCTACGGCAACACCATAAAAAAAGCGAAGGATATAGCCTACGCCTATTCGAAGGGCGTGCGCCTCTTCGCTACGGACTCTGAAAGCGATCTGCAAAAAATCGCGAAGAACGCCCCCGGTTCGAGGGTCTTCTTCAGGATCCTCACCGACGGAAGCGGTGCCGACTGGCCCCTCTCCCGGAAGTTCGGAGCACATCCCGACACGATTTACAGGCTCATCCTCCAGACTCCGGAACTCGGCCTGGTTCCCTACGGCATTTCCTTCCACGTGGGATCCCAGCAGCGGGACATCGGCCAGTGGGATAATGCCATTTCCACATGCAAGTACCTTTTCGATGCCGCAAAGGCGGAAGGGATCGAGCTGAAAATGGTGAACCTCGGCGGCGGATTCCCGGCGAACTACATTTCTCCCACGAAGGAGACTTCCGTCTACGGAACGGAGATCATCCGGTTCCTCACGGAGGATTTCGGAGAAGACCTCCCGGAAATCCTTCTTGAACCAGGGCGGTTCATGGCCGGGGACGCCGGAATCCTCGTTACGGAAGTGGTTCTCATCTCCAGAAAGTCGGAGGCCAACCAGTACAGCTGGGTCTACCTCGACGCGGGAAAATTCGGGGGGCTTATCGAAACGCTCGACGAATCCATCAAGTACCCCATCTACTCGGAAAAGACGGGCCCCATCCAGGAGACGATCCTGGCAGGTCCCACCTGCGACAGCATGGACATTCTGTACGAAAATGAAAAGTACGCCCTCCCCGCTTCGCTGGAGGAAGGAGACCGGCTCTATTTCTTCACCACCGGAGCCTATACGCAGAGCTATTCCTCTGTCTGCTTCAACGGCTTCCCTCCGCTCCGCGCCTACGTGCTTGAAGATTGAAGCCGGACATTCTATACTTATACTAAACGATGATCAGCCAGCGGAGGGAACAGGTTGAACGACTTGTTCCCTCCGCTCTTTCAGAAGAAAGGAGAATTCCAATGGATACCCGCCGGAAACGCTTCAACGAACTCTGGGTCACCGAAGAACAGAGCCCCAACATGAAGCTGAGCCTTCGCGTATCAGACGTGCTTCTGAACGTGAAAAGCCCCTACCAGGACATCCTGCTCGTGGAAACAGGAGAATACGGCCGGATGATGATTCTCGACGGAGCCATCCAGATCACCGAACGGGACGAATTCTGCTATTCCGAGATGATGGCCCACGTGGCGCTCTCCTCTCACCCGGATCCCCGGAGAGTGCTCATCGTAGGCGGCGGCGACGGCGGCGTCCTGAGGGAAGTCCTCCGCCACAAAAACGTGGAAAGAGCAACTCTCATCGATATCGACGAGGAAGTGATCAACGCCTCGAAACGGTTCCTTCCCACCATCAGCGCTGCCCTTGAAGATCCGAGGGCAGATGTAAAAGCCATGGACGCCATGGTGTTCATCAAGGCCGCAAAGCAGGAATTCGACGTCGCCATCGTGGACAGCACCGATCCCGTGGAATTTGCTGCGGGACTCTTCCAATCCCCCTTCTATCGTGACATCCACAACGCCCTGAAAAAGGACGGTATGGTGGTTGCCCAGACAGAATCGCCCTTTACTGACAGGAACGTTGTCCGGGACGCCTTCCGGGAGATGAGCTCCGTCTTCCCCATTGTCAGGATGTACTGGGGGGCCATGCCTACCTACCCCAGCGGAATGTGGACCTACACCGTGGGATCCAAGACAGCCGATCCATCGGCCCCCCTTCGGCCTGCCCCCGTGGGAACGAGGTACTATACGTCCGATATCCACCGGGCGAGTTTTGTTCTTCCACCCTTTGTCATTGACTTGCTGAATTAAGCTGCTTAGTTTAGAATATATCAGTTTACCATTAACATTCAGGAGGGGAATTCAAAGAGATGAGAGTTTTGGTCGCCCTTGGAGGCAACGCCATTCTGCAGAGAGGCCAGAAGGGCACTGCAGCGGAACAGCGGGACAACGTACAGAAAACAGTGGACCAGATCGTCAAGATGATCCGGGCAGGCCACGAAGTTGTGGTCACCCACGGCAACGGCCCCCAGGTCGGTGCAATACTCATTCAGAACGAACTGGGAAGCGCTTCTGTTCCCGCCATGCCCATGGATGTCTGCGGAGCGGAAAGCCAGGGACTCATCGGGTACATGTTCTGCCAGAGTTTCCACAACACCCTTGCCCTTGAAGGCCTTTCCGGCCATGAACCCGCATGCGTCGTGACCCAGGTTGAGGTGGACCCTGCCGATCCCGCCTTCACCCATCCGACGAAGCCGGTGGGCCCCTTCTACACGGAAGAGGCGGCGAAGAAGCGAATGGCTGAAACCGGGGAGTCCTGGATCGACGACGCAGGCCGCGGCTGGAGAAGAGTCGTTCCCTCCCCCGACCCCAAGTCAATCGTGGAAAAGGACGTCATAAATTCCCTGCTGGGGAAGGGGTTTACCGTCATCGCTTCCGGTGGCGGCGGCATTCCGGTCATCCGGAATACGGACGGCACCTACCAGGGGATCGAGGCGGTCATCGACAAGGACCTCGCCGGTGAAAGGCTCGCCGCAGCGGTGAAGGCCGACCTTCTGATGATCCTCACCGATGTGCCGAGGGTTGCCATCAACTACAACACGCCGAACCAGAAATGGCTCGAGAACCTAACGGTAACTGAAATGGAAACCCTTGAAAAGGAAAGGCATTTCAAGGCTGGATCCATGGGACCGAAGGTAAAGGCAGCCCTCCGTTTTGTCCGGAACGGAGGAAGCCGTGCCGTCATCGCGAGCCTTGAACAGGCTCTCGAGGCCCTGGAAGGCAAGGCGGGAACGCAGATTCTCAAGGACTGACCCTCTTTTTCCCCTGCTGTATACTGAAAGCGGCCCCCTAAGGGGCCGCTTTTTCTGCTCTGCCCTTCCGGCGAAAGGAAGAAAAGAGTATCATTACTGTTCAGTGTCAACCTTTCCTCAAGGAGATGGATCATGAAAACCCTCGCCGTCATTCCCGCCAGATTCGCAAGCACCCGCCTCCCCGGCAAACCCCTTTTGCCGGTGAGAGGCGTTCCCCTGGTCGTCCGGGTACTCCGCAGGGTGGAAAGATGTTCTTCCGTGGACAGGATCATCGTCGCCGCGGACGATGAACGGGTTGCGGAAGCGGTACACAGGGCGGGCGGAGAATGCTTGCTCACGCCTCCGGAACTGCCGAGCGGAGGGGACAGGGTGGCCTGGGTCGCCGAAAGAATCCCTTCCGATCTCGTCCTCAACGTCCAGGTCGATGATCCTCTCGTGGGACCTGACATGATAGATCCCCTGGCCGCAGCCATGGGTGATCCCGCCGTCATGCTCGCCCTCCTGTCAAAGCGGATCGACCGGGAGGAGGAAGTTTTTTCGCCGAACATCGTCAAGATGGTATTTGATGCAGGCGGCAGGGCGCTCTACTTCAGCCGCTCCCCCATTCCCTGCCCGAGAAACGGAGACCCCGTCTATTACAAGCATATCGGCCCCTATTGCTGGCGGAGGGATTTCCTGCTCAAATTTTCCTCCTGGGAACAGACGCCCCTCGAGAGAACGGAAAGCCTGGAAATGCTCCGGGTCCTCGAAAGAGGACATTCCATAGCCTGTGTTCCTGTGGAGAGGGACACCATCGAGATTGACACCCCGGAGGACGCGGAAGCCCTGGAGCGGTACCTGGGACTTCATCCTGAATCCTGCTTCTAGTTCCTGAATACAGCGGGCCCGGAAACTTCTCCGGAGCCCGCTGTTCCTTTCCGGAAGAGGATGTCTCAGAGGGCGGCCTTCGCCCCCGCCCTGATCGCATGGATAATGGCTTCCACCGCTGAGTCGTCCATCATGATATTGAGGCCGAACATGACGGTCCTGGCCAGCAGCCCGTCACTTTGGGCCAGGGACGCAGGGGCATAGGATGGAGTCCTTGTCCCGAACCAGTCCGTTTCTCCCATCGCTTCGAGGGCCTTCCAGTGTTTGGCGAAATGCCACGTGTTGTCAGCGATGATGGAACAACCGCCCCCGGTTGAAACGGCGGCATTCCTGAACTTCACGGCCGATTCCGCGGACGGCAACATGAAAATCACATGGGACGCGGTGTCACCCTCATCGTTGTGTGTGGGACGCGGGAGAATTCCCGTGTCGGAAACAGCGTCAATGATCCTTTTCTTTGTCGAGCGGAGAAGCCCGAGTGCGTAGTCCATCTTCTGGAGCGCCACGAGTCCAAGGGCTCCCTGCAGTTCGCTGAGCCTGAAGTTCACCCCCAGGCCCGACTTGTCTTCGGCTCCCCGGTCGTGCTCCTTGCTGTGGATATGCCCGTGGTCATGGTAGCAGTCCATTCCGAAATGGATGTCATCGCTGTCGGTGAACACGATCCCGCCTTCGCCCACAGTAAGGGTCTTGTTGGGGTCGAAGCTCCAGGTGCCGCATGTTCCAAGGCTCCCGAGCATTCTTCCCTTGTAGGTGCCGCCGACGACTTCACAGGCATCCTCGATGACCGGGATGCCGTATTTTTTCCCCAGTTCCGTAAACCTGTCCATGTCCGCAGCCGCTCCGAACATGTGGACCGGCATGATCGCCCGGGTTCTTTCGTTGATAAGCCGCTCCGCCGAAGACGGGTCGAGGCTCATGGTTTCATCGATGTCGCCGAATATCGGAACGGCGTTGCAGGCCACGATCGCTTCGACCGTGGCAATGAAGGTAAAGGGCGACGTGATGACTTCATCCCCCGGCCTGATGCCGATTCCCTTCAGGGCGACGATGAGGGCGGCCGTTCCGTTGGCTACCGCCAGGGCATGGCGGGACCCGGTGATTTCCCTGGCCCTGTTCTCAAACTCCTCCACTCTGTAAATTCCCTTTCTGGCTCCATGGGATCCGTAGCGGTGGATCATCTTTCTTTCAATGACATCCTGAACTGCCGCCAGTTCTTCTTTTCCGAAAATTTCCGTTCCTGCCATCAGCCTTCCCCCCCTGTCGTTTTCTTCAGAAGCACCATAACCTACCGGGAAACGATTCTTTCATAGATCCCCCGAATATACTCCTCCGTGGCTCGATCTTTCCAGCTCTCGCCGAAACAGCTCTGCCAGAGTTTCTCCATCCCGAGGGCCGTTTTCGTCATTTTTTCCACTTCCTCAGCCCCTATTCCGAAATCACGCGCTTTCGGAGTCTCCATGCCGTTGATCCGCAGAAAGGAGACCGTATCCTCGCAGCCATCGGGATAGAGATCGCCGAGAGAAAGCATGGCGAGGGTTACGGCCACGCTGTGAGGAAGATTCGGTGCGGAGTTGCTCAGTCCATAGGAAACGGCATGGGCGGCTCCGACCCTTCCGCCGATGGTGCTGCTTCCTCCGAGAACGGAGGCCATGGCAGAGCGTACGGCATTGTCCAGGCGGAACTCCCCCACTCCCGAATTCAGGACGTCCCGTGAGAGGCCGAGGCCGTCAAGGGCGTCGGAAACCGCATCTCCGGAGCTGGTCACGCTTTTCATGATTTCGTAATGATGAAAATAGCAGTCCATCAAGGTGTAAAACCGGTTGTATTTCCGGACCCCCGAAGTGAGTCCGGGGTCAATGACCGCCACAGAGGGGGCTGTATAGGGATTGTTGATGCCCAGCTTCTTCTCAGGGCCGCGGAGGACCGCGATGGGCGTAATTTCCGCCCCTGTTCCGCTGAGCGTCGGAAGGACCCAGATATCCGCCCCTTTGTTCATACCCAGGCCGTACCCCTGGTATGCATGGGCTGGACCCGGATTCGCCAGGCATATGCCGACGGCCTTCGCAAGATCCATGGTCCCTCCCCCGCCGATGCCGACCACAACATCATAGGCCTTTGACCCGCTTTTCATGATTGAGACGACGGTATCCACATCTCCCGTTTTGGGTTCCGAAGCTGATGCATCGAAAAGATACAGGGCTTTCTGTCCTAAAAGGGGCGAGAAGACAGACTGGTCCCGCAGAACGGAGTCCACCACGAAGAAGGGATTCTTTTTCTCCCTTTCCAGCCTGTGAAGAAGCTCCCCGACTCCTTCACGGGAGCGGATTATTTCTGTCGGAACCCCGGTGCGCCACCAGGGCTGATGGGAAAGGAAACCTTCCATGTCCGCAGGTACGTTTTTCATTTCTGCTTCACCCCAGACCTCGAAAAAATTGCTTCCCAACTCCGCTGCCCTTTCCTCCCCCAAACCTTCCAGGATTGGAAGGGAAAAGAAACAGCGGGAGAAACACGGGAAAAAGTGTACTCCAACTTTTTTCTCCGGTCCAGAGCTCTTCAAGGAGGGAAGAGAAAACTCGGGGCGTCGAGTCTTGTTTTTGCACCTTTGCTTTACCACTCAGGGCATGCACCTGGCAGATAAAGGCCAGGGAGGAGACAAAAAAAAGCAGAGGGAAGGCACTCCTTCCCTCTGCTTTTGGACGACTGAGCTTTTACGGCATGGGGATATGAAGATCCGCCCCGGGGCCGAGGGGCCATCCCATGGTAAACCAGAAAACAAGAAGGGCCGTGAAGAGGATGAGATACATGACGCTGAAGGGGAGCTGAAGGGAAATGAGTGTCCCGATCCCGACTTCCTGCTCTGCATCCTGCTTGTACTGCTCGTAGAAACCGAGCATCACAGGAACGTAGTACGAAAGGGGGGCGATATTGTTCGTGCAGGAGTCTCCGACCCTGTATGCCGCCTGGGTCAGTGCGGGAGAGAATCCCATCATGCCCAGCATGGGTACGAAGATGGGCGCAAGGATGAGCCACTTCGCCGATCCGCTGGAAATGAAGAGGTTGATGGTCGTCGTCAGAAGGACGAAGGCTATTATGAGCTTGCTTCCCGTCAAATCCATGGATTTCAGCCAGTCCGCTCCATTGACGGCGAGTATGGTCGCCAGATTGCTCGCGTTAAAGAGGTGAATGAAAATAGCGGCAGGAAGAACGACCACGAGGAAGCTGATGCCGCCCTTGAGTCCTCTCTCCATCATCTTGGGAATATCCGATCCTTCCTTGATGATCTTGGCACCGTAGCCGTAGGCTACGCCCATAAAGAAGAACAGGAAGAACAGGATACCGGCAATGCTGGAAAGGAAAGGAGAACTGGGAAGGATGTTCCCGTTATCCGCCCTGAAGAACGACCCCTGGGGGAAGGTGAGGGCCACAATGAGAAGAATGTAGCCAAGTCCTGCGTACAGAGACCATTTCAGGCCCCGGTTCTCGTCATCTGTTACGCGGTGCTTTTCAAGCTCGGTGGCATCCATCGTGCCGCCTTCGTCCCCGAGGTACTTGCACGTGATCTTCTCCGTCACGAACGTTGTAACAAAGGCGACGACCACAGTGGCCGCAACCATCAGGTACCAGTTCATCAGCGGGTGGACGGGGCCGGGGATGTTCATTCCCTTTGCGGCTGACTCCGTGATGCCTGCAAGGAGCGCGTCCGTTCCGGCAATGAAGAAGTTTGCAGTGAAGCCTCCCTGTGAAGCCGCGTACCCTGCCGTGATCCCTATCCACGGGTTGCGCCCCAATGCCTTGAATATGGCCGCACCGATCATGGGCGTGAAGATGATGCCCGCGTCGGACGCAAGGTTCGCGTTAATGCCGACGATGGCAAGGGCAAAGGTCACAAGATAGGAAGGCGCCCCGAGGATGGTCTTCCGCATGAGGGCGGAGATCATTCCGGACTGTTCCAGGAGCCCTATGCCCAGCGTCATGACGATGATCAGGCCGAGAGGGGGGAAGCTGGAATAAATCTTCAGAAGGTCAGTGAACACTACACGCATGCTCTTGAAGGTGAGAAGGTTCACTACCGAAACGACCGTCTCTTTCGCCTCGGCTCCTCCCCTTCCGGCAGCCATGTACTTGACCGACATGCCGGCGTTGCCGAGCCACCAGGACAAGGCCAGTATGATGCCAGAAAGAATGACGAAAAGCCAGAAAGGATGGGGGAGTTTATTTCCGACGATCTCCACTCCCTTGATGAAGCGCAGGAGCAAACCTCGTTTCTTTGGTGCAGCTGTTTCCGACATGAAAATACCTCCTTTGCAGAATATGGAACTGTCTTTCCGACAAAAAGACCCTTTGAATCCTTTCCTCTTCTCTTCCTACCTCCTTCCGGCTGTCATTTTCCGGCCGCCAGTGCAAGGGCCAGTTCGGCGAAAAGTGCGGGACCGTAGTCCAGCACTTTTTCATCAATATCGAAATACTCGTTGTGGTGTCCGGCGGCGATATCGGTGCCAAGGACGAAATAGACCGCTTTGCCGCCCCTTTTCTGGACAGCCCTCATCATCCAGGAAACATCCTCGCTGCCGCCGAGGCTCACGGGGGGGGCAATCCTGTCGATGCCGGGTATGGTCGCAGCCTTGTCCCTGACGATTCCGGCAAGATCATCATCGTTCAGGGCATCCACAGCCTCTCCCATCTTCGCCATGGCCATCTCCACACCATACATGGAGGCGGCTCCGGATACTATTTCCATCGCCCTGTTGTACACATAGGAATTCAGTTCCATGGTCAGCCCGCGGGTCTCCACCTTCATCACCGCCCGGGAAGGGATGACGTTCCGTCCGCTCCCTGCCTGGAGAACTCCCACATTGATCCTGGTCGCCCCGTCCTTGTGGGGAGGAATGCCCGCCAGGGCCAGTGTGGCGGAGGCGGCGGCGAGCAGGGCGTTCCTTCCTTCATTCGGCGCCCCTCCTGCATGGGCTGCCTTTCCCTTGTAGGTAAGGTCAAACTTGGAGGTGCAGAGAAAATCTCCGCAGGCGGGAGAAACGCTCCCCGTGGGAATCCCCATACCTACGTGGGCGCCGAGGAAAAAGTCCACGTCATCGAGGAAGCCCTTCGCGGCGATCGCCTTTCCACCCCGGACTCCCTCCTCCGCAGGCTGGAAGATGAGCTTGACCACTCCTCCGAGGGAATCCTTTCTTTCCATGAGCAGATCAGCAAGAGCAAGGCCTATGACTGCATGGGCGTCATGACCGCAGGAATGCATGGCATTTTCGTTCATGGAGGCAAACCCCTCCCGGAAGGGCCGGTGTTTTTCGTCCTGCGCCTCTGAAACATCCACGGCGTCGATGTCAAAGCGGAACGCGAGAACCGGTCCCGGTTTCCCGGTGTCGAGTACGGCCACCGCTCCCGTGTAGCCGTCCATTTTTGTGATCCACCCGGCGTCGGCTCCCTGGGCAAGGGCCCGCTCGACGAAACCTGCGATCTCCTGGTCAGAGGGGCGTCCCATGACGGAATCCAGGTCAAGCACATCCCTGCCCACAAGAACGTCATACCCGAGAGAGTCCAGAATACCAGCTATTCGAGCCGTGGTCCAGAATTCGGTCCAGCCCGTTTCAGCGTGGGCATGGAATTCCCTTCTGAGCTCAATATTTTTCCGCAGTTTTACTTCACCGAGTGCCACCATGAGGATCTCCTTTCCTTCTCAGTTCGCGGCCAGGAAATCAAGAGCGCAGGCAACAAGGATTTCCACGCCGAGAGGAATGGCCTTCTCGTCAGGGAGGAACCGGTTGTTGTGCAGGGGAGCCATTTCTTCCTTCGTGACTCCCTCGGGCCTGCATCCCAGCCACATGAACTGGGCCGGGATTTTCCGGCTGAAAAAGGCGAAATCCTCCCCCCCCAGGGCCGGTTTCTCTACCCGAACGATCTTCTCCTCCCCGATTATCCCAGAGAGCGTGGAGAAAACGAGCCTGGTCAGTGCCGGATCGTTCATGAGAGGAGGATATCCCTTCACGTACTCCATTTCGCAGTCTCCCCCCATTCCCCTGGCCACACCTGCCGCGATGGATTCTATGCGGGAGGGCATTTTTGCCTGGGTTTCCGGGTTGACTGTCCTGACCGTCCCCTCGAGGACAACTTCATCGGCGATAACGTTGTACCTGTTGCCTCCCCTGATGGTCCCGATGGACACCACGGCGGCATCAAGGGGACTGACGTTTCTCGACACAACAGTCTGGAGGGCGCTGATCACCTGGGCGGAGATGGCGATGGCGTCCACGCCGTTTTCCGGTTCGGAGCCGTGGGCGCCCTTCCCCTTCACTGTAAGGAATAACCTGTCGGAAGCCCCCATAAGGGCTCCCTCTTTCGTTCCCACCGTTCCCGTTTCCAGTGAGGGCCAGACATGCATGCCGAAGATCGCATCAACCGCCGGGTTTTCCAAAACTCCATCGGAAATCATTCCGGGAGCGCCTCCCGTGGGGTTTGCCTCCTCGGCAGGCTGGAAGATGAATTTGACGGTCCCGCTGAAGCTGTCTTTCAGCTCTGAGAGGACAAGGGCGGCGCCGAGTAGCGCTGCGGTGTGAACATCATGGCCGCAGGCGTGCATTATGCCTTTTCTGGAGGAAGCACAGGGGTGACCGGTTTTTTCTTCCATGGGAAGGGCGTCCATATCAGCCCGGAGCGCTACGCAGGGCCCATCTCCTGTTCCCCTGAGGATGCCGGCCACCCCGTTTCCGCCGATACTCTCGATGACCTCCATGCCCGTTTCCCGGAGAACCCCGGCAACAAGAGCGGCGGTTCCGGTCTCCTGGTTGCTGAGCTCAGGTTCCCGGTGTATCCTGCAGCGCAGGTCCATAATTCTTTTCAAATAGCGATCCACCACAGGTTTTAGCTTTTGATCCATGACGATTCCTCCGGAAGAATGATTTTCCGCATCAACCTCACCCTTAAGAAATTCGGGAGAAAGAAATGGGATGCGGACAAGAGAAAAATGAAAGACCGCCTCCTGATCCGCTGTTCCGCGGTGGCTGCAGGAGATGGCGTTGGGTGTTGCCGGTCGGTCGCGATGATACATGATAAAGTAGCATAAGCACAGTGCATTTTCAACACCGGAAGGATTGTTGCGGCTGTCCCGGAAAAAAGATTGCCGCCCTAAATTTTTTGCCGCGCACGACGCCTCTTTCGGGAAGGAACGTTTCCCGCGCTCCCAGAAAAAAACCCGGAAGAGAAAATTTTCTCTTCCGGGTTTCACAGTCAGTTTCCGTTGCGACTGAGCACTTCCTGCCATGTGACAAAGGAGTGGTAATATTCCATATCCCCGTCATCAAGGCCTCTCGTAATTTCAGTTATGTGGGTCTGCTTCGCGCCTATCTGTTCCAGAACGTAATCAACTGCCACCTGGGGTTTGCTCTCTTCGCCGCACGTGTAAATATCCAGGGCCATGTACCCCACTTCGGGCCAGGTGTGGATGGAGAGATGAGATTCGCTGATCACCACAACACCGCTCACGCCATCGGGAGGGAAACGGTGAAAGGAAACCGACCAGACCTGTGTGTTGGCCCTTTTTGCCGCTTCCACGAGAATCTCCTGCAGCCTGTCGACCTGAGAAATGACAGGTCCGCACCCTGAAGCTTCCACAATGAAATGAAACCCTTTTGGTGACATTTTTTCCTCCTCTTCCAGGCAGATAGTTTCCCCAGGGAAGAAAAAAGGCCGCCCGATAATCTCACCGGCCGGCCTGATCATCATAACAATGGCAGCGGCATTGCCACCATTCGTTATTCTTCCGCTATCGCCCGTTTTTTCAAATAGCTGCGGAGAGAAAAACGGAGCTTGACTCTCCAGGGCAGTCCACTTCAAATTCCGGAGGAATTATATCATAAATGGACCGGGAGGAAAGGTTCCGGCATCATTCAAATACCGCCCCCTACGAAAAAACGGCAGTGTGCCTGACTGTGCGGGTATTGCCCCCAATTCTGCTTTTCACTGAAAAAGCCCGGCACAATGCCGGGCTTTTTCAGTGAAAACCTTTATATTTTATCTGTTCCTTTATCCTTGGTGGAGCTAAGGGGATTCGAACCCCTGACCTCTTGAATGCCATTCAAGCGCTCTCCCAGCTGAGCTATAGCCCCTTACGCACAACGGGAGTATTATAAGGAGCCCCGCCGATTCTGTCAACCCGATCCGAAGAAAAAAAAGGAGAAAATCAGCCCACCAATGATTGTCCTTTTTTCTCTATTCCTTCCAGCAGGTGGATATAAGCTTTTTCAAAAGCATCGAGCCCCTCTTCGAGAAGCCTGGCGGTCACTTCATCGAGGGAGATGCCGAGGGCTGCAAGCTCTCCGAGCCTGCGCTTCATTCCTTCCCTGTCCGAGGCGACAGTCATTCCGACTGTACCAGCGGCAAGAAAAGCCTCGAGTGTCGCCGGAGGGATCGTGTTGACCGTATGGGGACCTATGAGGGAATCCACGTACAGGGTCGGCGAATAGTCCGGATTTTTTGTTCCCGTGCTTGCCCAGAGAGGCCGCTGAAGCTGGGCTCCTTTTTCTTGAAGAGAGCGCCACCGTGGGCCGGAAAAGAGGGTCTCGAAGTCCATGTAGGCTGCCCGTGCATTGTCCACGGCGATTTTGCCGGCAAGGGCTCCGCCCGTTTTTCCTGAAGCGAGGAGCTTGTCGACGGCCGTATCCACACGGCTTACGAAAAGGGATGCCACCGAGGCAATTCCGGAAACAGTTTTTCCCTCTGCCGCCCGGTCTTCAAGGCCGGCTATGAATGCCTCCGCCACTTGGCCGTACTGCTCTCTCGAAAAGATGAGCGTGGCGTTCACGTTGATGCCCAGGGCGATGCAGCGGCGAATCGCCGTCATGCCCTCCGGAGTTGCCGGTATCTTGATCATTACGTTTTTCTTCCCCGTGAGCCGGGCAAGGGTTTCCGCCTCCGATACCGTTCCCTCGGAATCGTGGGCGAGGAGAGGACTGACTTCAAGGCTCACGAAACCATCCTTGCCTCCGCTCCCGTTAAAGACCGGAAGGAACCTGTCGGCCGCTTCCCGGACATCGGCCACGGTCAAGGACGTATATATTTCCTCCCTGTTCTTTCCCTGACGGACCATGGAAAGAATGTCCCCGTCGTAATCGGAGGTCTTCCCAATGGCATTATCGAATATGGAGGGATTGGTCGTCACTCCCCGCACACCTGCCTCGATCATTTCGTCAAGTTTGCCGGACCGAAGAAGATCCCTGCTGAGAAAGTCGCACCAAATGCTCTGCCCGACCGCCAGCGCTGCAAAAATCGAATTATCCCGTGTCATGTTGGAAAAATCCTCTCCTCTTCAGATATGAGGCTGTGCCATCACGGAGATGGCAGCACCCGGGACAGGGAAAATCAACGAGTCCCGGTGCCCGTTGAAACAGGAAGATCCGGCCTGTATTCCGCGGCCGCGGCACGAAGAGCCGCTTCCGTGGCATCGGGGAAAAAGGCCCTCCATCCCCTGTTTTTCAGGGGAAACAGGACCCCGGTTCCTTTCACCGCAGGCATGAGGATCATTTCTTCCATTTCGCTCCAGGGAAGAACTTCAGTCCTTCCCTTACCCCAGAAGAGGGTCTGCCGGACAAATCCTTTCTCTGAAAGGGTGATTTTCTTGTCGTATCCGGCCACGTAAACGCAGGCAGATCCAACCAGGAGGTAAGGAACAAAGGCCGAAAGTCCGCCGCCTGAGAGAAGGCGGCGGAGCCCGTCGGAAAGAAGGAAGAATCCGGTCAGCAGACCTGCCCCCCTCATCCACCTCGGGAAAGGGAGTCCACTGCCGGAAAAGACCTTCTGTTCGCTCAATCTCCGGCAACCTCCCCTGCCTTGTCCTTATCAACCCAGGGCACTCCGATGCCCAGCCTGGTCATGAGAAGAGCCACGAGAGGGTTTAAATAGTTGAGGAAGGCATACGGGAGGTACGAAAGGGTCGGAACGCCGAGAACACCGCTGTTGTAGGCTCCGCAGGTATTCCAGGGAACGAGCACAGAAGTGAGCGTTCCAGAATCCTCAAGGGATCGGGAAAGCAGCTTCATGTCGAGGCCTTTCCCGTCCTTTCGAAAATCTTCAAACGCGGGCCGGAACATTCTTCCCGGCATGACCAGGGCGAGATACTGGTCGCCGAGGAACATGTTGGTGAACACGCAGGAGGAGAGAACGGCACCCACGAGACCGAACACGGACTTCACCTTTGTCATGAGACGTTCCAGAAGCACCTCGAGGAAACCGCAGGTCTCCATGATTCCTCCGAGAACAAGGGCTACCAGGATCAACGCCACAGTCTCGAGCATTCCCGTGAGGCCGCCCCGGGCAAGAAGGTCGTTCAGCATGGAGGCTACTTCTTTGACCGTTTCAAAATTTCCCTGTTGGAAAACAACCGCCCCTTTGAAGAGTTCATTCACGGCACCGATGTCGGCAGACTCGGCCACCTGGTTTATAAGACCCGGTGTATACCCTGAGTGAAGGGCTCCAAGCACATCAGCCAGTCCCACTCCATGAAAAAGGGACATACCCACCGCCAGGAGCATGCCGGCAACTATGCCCGGAATGGCGGGAACTTTCAGCGCCGCGAGAAGGAGCACAAGGAGGGGCGGCAGAAATCCGATCTTGGAAATGGAAAACTCTGCGGACATCATCTGCTGGATAACAGATATCCTCGAGCTGTCGAGTTCTGCTCCGCTGTAGCTTCCTCCCATATAGACTGCAATTCCGGCCACGATCAGAAGGCTGGGCCCCGTGGTCCACACCATCGCCCTGATGTGGCTGAAAAGATCGCTTCCCGCCACTGCGGGGGCAAGGTTGGTAGTGTCAGACAGCGGGGACATCTTGTCCCCGAAATAAGCCCCGGAGATGACGAATCCTGCCGTGACGGGAGCAGGTACGCCAAGCCCGGCGCCTATCCCCATGAGGGCGATTCCCACTGTGCCGCTTGTGCTCCAGGAGCTGCCCGTCGAGAGGGACACGATCGAGCAGATAAGGAGCGACGCCAGGAGGAAATATTGGGGAGAAAGGAGGTTCAGGCCATAATAGATAAGGGTGGGAACGACTCCGCTCTGGATCCAGGCTCCGATGAGGCCTCCAATGGTCAAAAGGATCAGGACGGCCTGGAGGGCTACGGTGATGCCGTTGATCATGCCTTCTTCAACGTCGCGCCACTTTTTGCCGATGGAAAACACTCCGACAACGGCGGTGAAGACAGCCGCAATGAAAAGGGGTACATGAGCCGATAGAGCAAGTCCGAAGGTTGCGCCTGACTCGAAATGGATGTCCAGGACTCCGTAGCTGATAATTAGAGCATCGATAACAAGAACTAGTAGGGCTTCGCCGAAGCTGGGTTTTCTTCCCTTCTCAAGCTCCATGCATATCCATCCTTTCTGTTTCCGCGATTTTTCCGCCCCCGTTTCAGAGCGTTTTCCCATTATAAAGAGAGAAAATTCATCTGTCCATAAATTACAATCTTCATTGAGAAAGAAAAAAGGGTGCAGCATACGCCGCACCCGGGGGAAAGCCTGGGATTAGCGCAAGGGGAAACTCCCGAGCGCATCGGGCCTCGAGACCACTGGGAACCTTTTCCTAAGAGAAGCGGCTTCTCCCGAGAGGACGGCCTTCTCAAGGTCAGCGGTGATAAGCTTTTTCGCTTCAGTGAAGGAAAGAGACCGGCCCTCCCGCCTTTCCAGCACCTCGAAAATGTAGAATCCGGCACCGGCTTCCACGGGCCCGAGGACCGTATTGATCGGAGCGGAGAATACCAGTCTGTCAAGGCTTTCCGGCAGGGTTCCTTCCTCGATCCACCCCGCTTCTCCTCCAGACGCGGATGAGGCTGAATCCTCACTGAGGCGCCCGGCGACGGAAAAAAAATCTTCTCCGGAGAGAAGGGCAAGAAGGGCCGACCTTCCTTTTTCCCCGGATGTGACAAAAATATGCCTGATCCTGGCGCTGCCTTTTCGGACATATTTTTCCCGGTTCTTTTCATAAGCGGCTTTCAGCTCTTTTTCCCCGAAGGCCAGCCGGGGTGCGAGGGAGGCGATATAGGTGTTTGCCAGAAGGTTGACCTGGTTCCAACGCAACTGGGCGGCTATTTTCGGGTCAAGGTGGAGCCCCTTGAGAACCGCTCCCCTGTAAAAGAGAAGGGCTGTGGATACTCTCTCCAGGAAGTCTCCCCGTTCCTCTTCCGTCATTTCTTTCATTCTGAGTGCCGCAAGGGCATCGTTTCCCCCGATTTCGAGACCGAGCAGGTATAAAACCTCATCCACAGAAACCTTGTCATCCCCGACCGTAAGGACAGCCTCTTCCGAACCTGCTGCGGGAACAGCCGCCAGAAAAGCGAGTAGGAGAAGGAGGCAGAGGGTGGTTCGGTGGTTCATGGCAGAACCTCCATTTCAATAGATGTCCCTGCGGGAATTGGCGGAAGGACGCCCGGGATAGGGCACGGGTATGTATTGAACCGAAGGCCGGGCGGACGTGGATTGAGGGTAAAGGCTCATCAGGTTGCAGAACGAGTCCTGATCGTTCGGTACCACCGGCAGTCCCAGTGCGGCCGCTTCGTCCACCGTGATCGGATAATCGTGGGTCCATCTCCCCTCGGTGAGGATCTTCGCCAGTTCCATTCCCTTTTCCTCGCCGAGGCGATCGAATACCAGTTCATACACGAGGTCCCGCGTCTGCCGGAGGGCTTTCCCGCTCACGTCAGCGAGAATCAGGGTCTCGTCATCCACTTCGTTCACAGACTTGCTTTCCACTGCCTTCAGGATGGAGGCCGCGGGGAACTTGCCGATCTGAGGATCCACCGGACCAAGGACTGCGTGCCTGTCCATGAGGATCTCGTCCGCCGCGAGGGCAATGAGGGTTCCACCCGACATGGCGTAATGGGGAACGATCACCGTCACTTTCGACGGATGGCGCTTCAGAGCCCTGGCAATCTGCTCCGCCGCCAGGAGGAGTCCGCCGGGGGTGTGGACGATGAGGTCAATGGGCGTATCGTCGGATGTGAGACGGATAGCCCGCAGTATTTCCTCCGAATCTTCGATGTTGATGAAGTTCCGGGAAAACATGCCCAGAAATCCCATGGTTTCCTGGCGGTGGATAAGGGTGATGATCCGTGTTCCCCGTCTCTTTTCGCAGTTCCGGATGGCCGTCACCCTGCGCCACTGGACCACCTGCTGCTTCATCTGGGGAAACACGATGAAAAAAAGGAGAAACAACATCCAGAGCGACGATCCGTCCATGGGATGCCTCCTTCCGCCCGAAGGGGAAAAGTTGAATTTTTTATTTGGAGACCGTTTCCGCCAGGTCGGTTTTTCGTCCCGCTCCAGAGCGGAAATTCACTTCGTCTCCATCGAGAAAAGCCTCGATACTCTCTCCCCGGGTGGTTCCCTTTCCGAGGAGGAAATCCGCCAGCCTGTCCTCGATATACGTCTGGATCGTCCTCCGGAGAGGCCGGGCCCCGAACTTGGGCTGGTATCCTTTGTCAAGGAGAAAAGACCGGACCTCATCCTCAACCGACAGGACGATGTCTCTCGAGGCAAGCCTTGAGATTACCTCTTCCAGCATGATGTTCACGATGGATATCATGCTCTCCCTGTTCAGCGGGCGGAAGACGATCATCTCATCTAGGCGGTTGATAAACTCCGGCCGAAATGTCCTGTTCACCTCGTCCATTATCGCGGCCTTGAGCTTGCTCCAGTCGAAGGGGTCTTTCTCGTCCCCCCCGGAAAAGCCGAGGGTGGATCCCCTGGCCGCCTCCCTGGCCCCGACGTTGCTGGTCATGAGGATGACCGTGTTCCGGAAATCGACCGTTCTGCCCTGTCCGTCGGTCAACCGCCCGTCTTCGAGAATCTGGAGCAGTATGTTGAATATGTCGGGATGGGCCTTTTCGATTTCGTCGAAAAGCACCACAGAGTAGGGTCTCCGCCGGACTGCTTCGGTAAGCTTTCCCCCCTCTTCGTAGCCCACGTATCCAGGAGGGGCCCCTATGAGCTTGGATACTTCGTGTTTTTCCATGAATTCGCTCATGTCAAGACGGATCATAGTATCCTGCGAACCGAAGAGAAACTCGGCCAGCCTCCGGGCAAGTTCCGTTTTGCCGACACCGGTCGGGCCCAGCAGAAGGAAGCTCCCGATGGGGCGCCTGGGGTCTTTCAGGCCGCTCCTGGCGCGACGGATGGCCCTGGCGACGGAAACGACCGCTTCGCTTTGGCCGATGAGCCGTTTCTCAATCTCCTCTTCCATGCGGAGGAGCCGCTCAGATTCCTCTCCGGTGAGCTGGAAAACCGGAATTCCTGTCCACTCGGCCACTACGTCGGCGATATCCTCGCCCGTAACCACAGGCTGGAAGGAGTTTCTCCGGGACCGCCACTTCCGTCTTTCTTCCTCAAGATCCTCCGAAAGCTTCCGTTCATCGTCCCGGAGCCGGGCAGCCTTTTCAAACTCCTGGGAATCCACTGCGGCTTCCTTTTCCCTCCGGATTTCCTCCAGTTTCTTCTCCATCTCTTTCAGGGATTCAGGGGTCTCCATGGCGTTGATCCTGGCCCTGGCTGCCGCCTCGTCGATGAGGTCGATCCCCTTGTCCGGAAGATGACGGTCGGTGATGTACCGGGCGGAAAGCCGCGCAGCCGCCTCCAGGGCATCGTCCTGGATCTTCGCCCTGTGGTGGGATTCGTACCGGTCACGAAGCCCTTCCAGGATAAGGATGGAGTCATCCACGCTCGGTTCGTGGACATGAACGGGCTGAAACCGTCTCTCGAGAGCGGCGTCCTTTTCGATGTGCTTCCTGTATTCGTCGAGCGTTGTGGCCCCGATGACCTGAAATTCACCCCGGGAAAGGCTCGGCTTGAGTATGTTGGCGGCATCCACTGCCCCTTCAGCCCCACCAGCACCGACGATGGTGTGGATCTCGTCGATGAAGAGGATGACGTCCCTGGCCTCGGAAAGTTCCTTCACCAGTTTTCTCATGCGCTCCTCGAACTCTCCACGGTATTTGGTGCCTGCCACGAGGTTCCCCATATTGAGCTGCATGACTTTTTTGTCTTTGAGTATCTCCGGTATGTCACCGTCGGCTATCTTCTGGGCAAGTCCTTCCACGATGGCCGTCTTGCCCACCCCGGGATCGCCGATCAGCACCGGGTTGTTTTTCGTCCTTCTCGAGAGGATCTGGATGATCCTCCTGATTTCCTTAACCCTGCCGATCACGGGATCGAGTTCGCCGTTCCTGCTCTTCTCGCTCAGGTCAAGGGCAAGCTGGTCCAGGGTGGGCGTCTTGGTCCGCCCCTTTTTCCGGCCTGTCTCCGCAGGCGGTTCCGCTCCCCGGTCTCCGTCGCTGTCGGCTCCGCCGAGAAACCGCTGGACTTCCCTGGCAAGCTGGGCGTGGTCAATCCCTACGGACTGGAGCATCTGGGCAGCCATACCCTCGCCCTCGGCAAGGATACCCAGAAGAATATGTTCCGTGCCGACATAATTTACACCCATATTCCGTGCTTCGCGGATCGAAAGATCCAGCACCCGCTTTGCTCTCGGACTGAGCGGAAGATCCACCGGCTTGAGGATGGGGTGGGATTTCCCGACCGACTCCTCGATCCGGAGTTTCATCTCGTGAAGATTGATGCCGAGAGATTCCATGGACTGTACCGCCACACCCTCTCCTTCGGCAAGGATGCCGAGAAGGATGTGCTCCGTCCCTATTACGTCGTGCCCGAGGCGCAGGGCCTCCCTGTGGGCAAGCTGGACTACTTTTTTTCCCCTCTCAGTGAAAAACTGCCACATGATCCATCATCCTTTTTTCTCTCCCGTCAGGGAGTCTCTTCCCTCCGGCTCACGCCAGTGCCAGGCTGCGAAGCATTCTCTTCAGAAGCTCGGCCTGTATGGCGTTCCTCTTGTAGGGTGACACGTCGAATTCCGAACTGCCGAGTTCATCGGCGTGGCGGAGAGCCACCTCGATCAGAAGGCGCTCCCGGGAATCGATCATGCCCCGCTCCTGGAGCGACGTAAGAAGCCGTTTTGCCTCCTGGTCGGTAATGGCATCCCCGACGATCTCCTCGATATGGTGTATTCTTTCCTCCGGAATATCGTAGCAGAGCCTGAAAATCCTGATATATCCATGCCCGCCCCTCTGGCTTTCCACGATATACCCCCGCTCGGGGGTGAAACGGCTTCTGAGGACGTAATTTATCTGGCTGGGCACGCATCCGAAGATTTCGGCCAGCTCTTTTCTCCGGAGAGAAACGGCCTGTTCGTCCATCTCGGAAAAAAGGTTGTTGATATAGTTTTCTATGACTCTCGTCAGACTCGCCATGGCACTTCCCTCCAGACGTAAAATTTCCCGACCATTATTCTACGCTATTGGTCAGCATTAGTCAACGCCAATGGCTTCGGCAGCGGGCCTGGCAGGCAACCTGTTCCTATTTCCTGAAGCTGCTTTCCTTTCCTTCAAAAAGACGGCGGATGTTGTCCCTGTGCCGGACGGTGGAAAGGGCAGCCAGAGCAGCCAGAAGGACGAGGAAGGGAAGGGGGAACGAAAGCGAGGCGGCGATGACGGGAAGGCACCAGAGAGAAAAAAGGGAGGCGAGAGAAACATATCCTTTCAGTTTCAGCAGGGCGAACCAGATGACCCCTCCGGCAGGGGCAAGGAAAAAGGAGAGAGGGGGATTGAGAAAAAACACAACGCCGTAGGTGGACGCGACGCCCTTCCCTCCCCGGAAACCGAGCCACAGGGGGAAGTTGTGACCGCAGACGCCGGCAAAACCGGTGAAAGCGATGGTCCAGGGGTCTTGCACTCCGGCGGCACGGGCACACACAATCCCGACGGAGGCCTTTATCATATCGATCAGGGTGACCGCCACCGCCCATTTTTTTCCCATGAGCCGTCCCACGTTGGTGGCGCCCACATTTCCCGAACCGAAGGTCCGGATATCCACTCCCCTGACCACCCGGGCCGCAAGATAACCCGTGGGAAAGGAACCGGCAAGATACCCCAGAAGAATCCAGAACAGGAAACTCATCTTTTCCTTCCTTTCTTTTCTATGAAAGCATCCACCACGAGGACGCCCTTCCTGTTGACAAACAATGGGTTGACGTCAAGCCGGGCAACTTCCCTCTCGCAGAACGCCAGTCTCGAGAAGGCTGAGAGAGCCGAGGCAAAGGCTTCGATATCAAGAGGATCTCTTCTCCATCCCTCCAGCAGCAGCGGATATCCCCTTGATTCCCTGATCATGCACCGTGCCTCCTCTTCGTCGAAAGGAGCCACCCGGAGCACACCATCAGGCAAAATTTCGGTGTAAACACCGCTTATTCCGGTTTCCACTACAGGACCGAAACGGGGATCCCTCCGGAATTCCATCCTCCATTCGGTCCCTCCCCTGATCATTTCCTGTACCAGTACTCCCCTGATCCTGGCCCGGGGGTTGGCCACCCTTGCCTTCTCAAGGGTCCTGCCGTAGGCATTCCTCAACTCTTCCCGATCCTGCAAATTGAGGGCGACTACCCGTGCCTCAGTTTTGTGAAGGATGTTCGGCGACATAACCTTGAGGGCTACGGGATACCCGATGGTTTCGGCAGCTTCGGCAGCTTCCCTGAAGGACCTGCAGAGCCTCTCCCGGGCAATGGGTATGCCGAAAGTGCCGAGAAGGACTTTTGCATCATACTCCGTCGGCCTGGGATGGATGGGACACCCGAGCGGAGAGGCATTTTCCGTCACCCCCGGCGCTTTCGCCGCTTCGGAGGCGAATGTGAAGGAAAGAGCATCCAGGGATCTGCAAATGCCCGGTATGATGGGGATCTCCGGATCTTCCGGCCTGTACAGGTCCCCTGCCTGGGGTAAGGACAGGGCAGATGCCAGGAGAAGGGGCCTTTTCTTTCCCCTGTTTTTTTCAACCAGGCCCCGCCCTGGAGAATGATGCCCGCAGTTCCTGAGCACCTTCAGCACAGGAGCGGATCCGTCATCCTCATCGAGGAGGGGAATTCCCCTCCTCGCCGCTTCGTGCCTGACGAGCCGCGCCATTTCTCCCTTGCCTGCTTCGAGAAAAATCCCCCCGGACCAATCATCGCCACAGGCAAGAAAAGCTGCAGCTCCATCAACTATCTGGGAGGGTTCGTGAAGGGAGACGATGCCAAACTGCCGGAGCGCTGACTCCTCAACCCGGTCTTCACCGGAAAGGGGATCATACTCCAGCAGCCCGACGCATTTCCCCTGCCCGGTTGCTTCCATGGCAAACTCGAGGAGATCCCTGCCTTTGCGGAGCCGTTCAAGGACAAAGGCAAAGAAACGGACCTCCCCGTCGAGGTCAAGAATGGCCCGTGCAGCCTCTACTGGAGAGAGATCGCTTTTCTCACCGAATGAAAAAGCGTATCGCATCGAAACTGCCCGTACCCTGGATTCATACACCGTTCGCCGGAAAAGATCTCTTCCCTCTGCGAGTAGTGCTGTTTTGCTCCGGTTATCCCCTGAAAGGAACGGTGTGATCAGTCCGCCGCTTCCCGGGCCGATGATCCTTGAACCGCGTTTTTTTGCGAGGTTCCGCAAACAAGCAGGGACACCCCGGGGCCATCCCCTTCCCAGCACAACAAAAGGAACCCCGCGGGAAACACATTCCTCGAGAATGCTTCTTCCCCGGGGACCGTCATTTTCTCCGATCAGGACCGTCTGGGGCAAATCTTTCTCACGCAGGGAGGAAAGAGGTTCGAGGCCGGACAGGGCAAATGGAAAGGACTCTTCCCCCTTCCCGGCCAGGAGCGTTCTTCCCATTCCGGGCAGCCTGTCTTTTTCCTTCAAAGTCCCACTCCCCCTTTGCTCCGCAGGATATCAAAAAGGGGAAGGCATGCTCGGCCCTCCCCTGTGAAAGCAGATACCGCAGCGCTGGAAAATCAGGAAACGCCCTTGATTCTGTCGGATCCCTTCTTTATGTTCAGTTCAACAAGATCCTTCTGCTGCAGAACATCCCATTTCAAGTTCAGAACGAGAAGGAAAAGAGCCGAATACCCGTCCACCTTCCATGAGGACGCTTCCTTTTCGAAAGCTTTGTAGATCGTGGAAATCTGCTCTTCTCCCCGTCCCTCCTCCTCGAGGGACCGGAGGAATTCATCAAGGGACTCCCTGCTGTCCATTTCGGCAGCCCGAAGGATATCCCACAGGTACGAGAGGCTGGTCTCAAGGTATTCCTGGGAAGGTATGAAGGGTGGGAAGCCCGTTTCCTCTGCCGTACCGGCCCATCGCCGGAGAACGTCGCTCCGATCCGTGAAGTACTGTTTCAGCGAAGCCCTGTCGAATACCTTCGAGGGAGCGGGAGCCGCATCGGGAGAGGACGGGGCCGTTACAGGCATGGCCGATTCCCTTGCAGATTCCCAGAGAGAGAGAAACCCTTCATCGGCTTCTTCGAGGAGAGCGCTGAGCCGGAGAAGTTTCCGCTGCATTTTTTTCTTCGTTGACGTATCGGTGGGCAGGGACACCTTCGGGGCGTTGGCCGCCCAGGCTTCCTGAAGGACGGTCCGGATCTCGAGGGTGAACGGCAGGTCCTTGTATTTCGCCCATTCTCTCAGGGCTCCGCGCTCCCTGTTCAGGGAAAGGACATAGGAAACAGCGGGGTAGCCGTACCGCTCAGGTGAATCCAGGCTCGCAAGGGGAACGGAACGGGAGAGATCCGCCAGGAACTCTTTCTGGATAATGTCCTCCACTTTCGCCACGTCATCGGGGAAACTGACGAGAATCTTCACCTGGCACAAATCGGCGATTCCAGCTAGAACCGACGGTTCCGCCGTTGCGGCGGTCCTGAGGAATTCCTCCGGGGCCTTCGCCTTTCCGAAGACACTGTACACTTCGATGTTCTCTCCTTCGACGAGGTTCTGCAGCAGGTTGCTGATCCTTTCGGCGAACTCCTCGAAAAGAGAGTACTTTTCCATGTACTTCCTTCCCCATTCGTCAGTTCTTGATCCGTTCATTGCTCCATCACCGCCCATAATAATAAAGTGCTGCGAGCCAGCAGAGATCGGCCATCTGAAGGCTTTACCCCCTGGAAGGAACGAAAGGTCGCCCGGGGGAAATTTTCATGAATACATAATCCAACGGCAAGTATATAGTAAGTCAACTCCAATGAAAAGCCCTGGAAAGAAATGGAACCGAGGAATGTCAGGTTTCCCGGTTCTCTCTTCCAAGAAAAAAGCTTTCCAGCGCGAGGACGTGGCCAAGAAGCTCCCCTCTTGCGCGCCTCTTCGCAGCGTTGATAAAAAGGACCGCCTTGTCCCTCTCTCCGTTGCGGAGCCAGGCATGGGCGAGAAGAGAATAATAGACAGCCTGCTCTTCCTCGTCCCGGTCACCGAAAACGATCGCCTGTCCTTTCTCGTTTTTTCTGAGGATGTAGCTCATGGCGAGATTCAGATAGACAGTCCCCTCCTTCGGATTCAGAGCCACCGCTTCCATGAGAGGGGCCTTGTCTCTCGCCCAGCGGGCAGGCGTTTCTCCTGAACAGGGAAGAGGCACCGAAAGAGGGATACTTCCCTCCAGAGGCCCGTTCTCAACCGGGGAAATTTCCCGCCAGCGTCCTTTGCTGAAAGGAGCCCCGGCGAATAAAGGGATCCCGCCCCCCGCAGTTTCGGGAACCCGGGAGGAAGGTTGAAGCATTCTCTTCCAAAAAAAGGAAAATGCAGAGGCGTAATTGCCTCGCCTGAGCTGATCGATTCCTATCCCGGCAAGGGATTCAGGAGGTTCATCTTCCGCTGGAAACACTCTCTTCGAGGCTTTCAGGCTTTTTTCTCCGCCTGGAATATTTTGGCCGACCGGGGAGGTCTCATGGGATCCAGCTGTCCGCCCTCGGAAACCGGAAACGGAATCCCCCGCCGCAGGTCTTGTCTGAAGCAGTGCCTGGGGCTGTCCCTTCTGGCGGGGACGTACCGCGGGAGCAGGCTTTTTTTTCGGAGCCGGGGGAGAAGGCAGTGTTTTTTGTGTTTTCGTGCCTGCCTTCGGTTTTTTCTTCACTTCAGGAGTCTCTTTGCCTGCAGCGCTGGCGGCTGCATCATTCTTTACCTCTGGGGGCTCTCCCTTTTTCATCCCTTCAACCGGCTTCGTTTCAGCAGAAAGAGCCGAGAGAGCCTTTTCTGCTTCCGCGAGCGCTGCCGCGGCCAGGGAGGAACCGGGATGAAATTCAAGGACCGCCCTGTAATAACCGGCGGCTCCTTCCATGTCGCCGGCGGTTTTTTTTACATCGCCGAGGCCCATAAGGGCATCATGGTCGTCGGGCACAAGGTCAAGGGCCTGAAGAAACCTGTTCCGGCTCTCGTCCAGATCGTTGAGAGCAAGGGCTCCCCGTCCGAGCAGGACTTTTTCCTTGGCGAGAATGGACCGTTCCCTCCGTTCCGCTTCTCCATTCTGTACCGAAAGGGCAGTCTCCACCCGTCCAAGAGCGGAACGATACTCTTCCGAAGACGGGTCCAGGTCCAGGGCCTTTTTGAAAGCGGAAACGGCCTGGACATAATCGGCCTTTGCCTCGTAAGCCCTGCCCAGGCCTGCAAAAACACCGGCATTGGAAGGATCGAAATTTACGCTCTCCTGAAAGGAGCGGATGGCGTTGTCATAGGAGGACATGGAGAACAGCAAAAAACCAAGTCTCGCATGTACCCGGGGATCTCCCGGTGCGACCTGGAGGCACCGATAGTAAGCATCCACCGCCTCCCCCTTCCGGTCAAGCCCTTCGAGGGATTCAGCGATACCAAGAAGGGCATCGAACTCGATGGGGTTCTTTTCCGCCGCCCTGTTATAGTAAACGAGTGCCTGGGCGTAGTTTCCGCCCCTTGAATGTTCACGGCCTTTCAAAAGAAGCTCTCCGGTGCTCTCCCTGCCGAACAGGAAATAGGCGCCCACGGCCACTGCAGCAGCGGCCATTCCTGCGGCAGCCATTCTTTTTCTGCGACCCATTTTCCAGAAGGGTACGCCTTCGACGGGAAGTCCCACGGCGGAAACGGGCTCTTCCTGTCCGGGCTGCCCGTGTTCTGCCATGCCGGACAAGTCAGGTTCTTCCCCAACCCGCTGCAAAAGACCGTATCCTAAAGCCGCAGATTCGTCCTCTCCGTTTTCCGCCGCAGATTCTTCGTATTCTCCATTTACATCTTCCCGGGGAAAATATCCGCCGAATTGGATTTCATCCGGCACGAGAGGGGTAAATTCTATACCGGAAGGAAAGGATTTCGGTATGTCAGGCTCTGATAGAGTATTTTCAGTTGATGCTTGACCGGCGGAAGAACCGTCCTCGTCCTTGACAGCATTCTTAATTCGGGAAACAGCTACGGGAAGCCCAAGAAGGGCAGCAACGTCATCTGCCATTCCTTCAGAATTCGAATCTCCAACAGTTTCCGGCTGAACCGGCTCTCCCCTCAGCCATTGTTCCAGATTTCTGTCCATTGCCCCACCCCTCGGTAAAGCGGAATCTCTCAAAGTGTACTAAAAAAACGACGTCCGGGCCAGCCCCGGAGAAAAAGAATCTTCTTCCGGGCAAGAGGGCAAAAAAAAAGCCTTTCCCTTTTCAGAGAAAAGCTTTCTTTTCTAATGGTGCGGAGGGGGAGACTCGAACTCCCACAGCCCTGCGGCCACAAGGTCCTTAGCCTTGCGCGTCTACCTGTTCCGCCACCCCCGCGCAACGACGGATATTATAATCGCCCTTCCCGAGAGAGTCAAGAGACCGGGGGAAAGAAAACTAAAATTCTCTTCTCTCCTTGATCCTGGCGGACTTTCCGCTTCTCTTCCGGAGGTAGTAGAGCTTTGCCCGGCGGACCTTGCCCAGTCTCTTCACTTCGATCTGGCTGATGGAGGGGCAATGCAGGGGGAAGACTCTCTCCACACCTACTCCGCTCGACACTTTCCTTACGGTGAAGGTCTCGCTGAGCCCGCCGTGTTTTCTGGCAATGACAACGCCTTCAAACACCTGAATACGCTCTCTCGCTCCTTCCTTCACCTTCACGTGCACCCGAACGGTATCGCCCGACCGGAAATCGGGAACATCGCTCTTCAAATACTTCTTTTCCACAAGACTGATCACGTCCATTGTAAAAACCCTCCTTGCGTCCATTTCACTATTCTCTGTCCAAATTTTGTCAACGCCATCCGAAAAAACGGTCCAGCACGACGCCCACGGCTGTCCTGACTGAAAGATGGTTGTAATCGCCGAACCCTCCGGACAGGGGCTGCAGAACTATGTGGCAGCTGCCAAGCACATCCTCGTGAAGTCCAGCGCCTGTTCCGAAGACAAAAACCACCGGCTGTTTCTTCCGAAGCACGGTCCTTTTCGCCTCAATCCAGTGAAACCCGCCTTCCCGGCTTCGGGCGGTGGTTCCGATAAGCAGAGGGTCCTCTTTTTCCCTGCCGCTCACCCAATCCGTCGCCCGTTCCAGAGAAGGAAAAAGCTTCAACTTGCTGAAAGCTTCTTTCCTGTCAGGGTTGACCTCTCCTCCGGCACCCCTGGTCCAGTGGGAGGCCATGGTCTTAACCAGTTCCCTCTGGCTCGCCAGCGGTGTAGTCACAAGAAACCTGTCAAGGCCGTAGGTCCTGCAGGAACGGCCGATGTCGGAAAGGTCCAGCCCCGTTACCGCCGCTGTCGTTTTTTCTCCTTTCCTGTCAAGAACCGGAGAATGCACCAGGGCGACATAAATCCCTTTGGGAAGGTAAGGCCGTATATTGGCCCTTCCTATGAGTTCAGGCCTCCGTGACAGGGTTCTTCGTACAGCTTCACTCCTGCGCCAGTTCTCGATTTCCGCCGCATGGCCCGAGAGAAGGACATCCGGGGCAGGCACTCCCTCCCATTCGGAGGGCCGGGTGTAGTGGGGATGATCGAGCATCCCGCGGAAAAAGGAGTCTTCCACCACCGCCGACTCCTTCCCGATTACCCCGGAAACAAGCCGGGCCATGGCATCTATGATGGCCATGGCGGGTATTTCTCCGCCTGTGAGAACAAAATCACCCAGGGATATTTCCCGGTCCACCCTTTTTTCGATAAACCGTTCATCGAGCCCTTCGTAATGGCCGCAGACGATCACCAGGTGATCTCTGGCGGAAAGGGTCTCCACCACTTCCTGGGACAGTAGTTCTCCCTGGGGTGAGGGACAGACCACGTAGGCCGGTCCTTTCTTCTCCTCCAGGGAATGAAGGGCTTTTTCGAGCACTTCCGGCAGAAGGACCATTCCGCCGCCCCCAAAGGAGTAGTCGTCCACCTGCCTGTAGTTTCCCGCACCGAAATCCCTCAGGTCAACCACGTCAACGCGGATAAGCCCGTTCCGGATCGCTCTCCCGATCATGCTTTCCGAGAGAAAATCCCGGAAAAAACCGGGAAAGGCGGTGACGATGCTTACGTTCACGAGTCCCAGAGCCCCTCGATGAGCGAAATCCTTATTTCTCTTCTGTCAAGGTCCACTCCGGCGATGAACTCCTTGACCGCCGGGATGAAATGATCGGCGCCCTTTTCGTCCCGCACGGTGTACAGGTCGTTTTCTCCCGCCGGCATCACGTCGGAAACCGTTCCCAGCACCTCGCCGGTGGAATGATCCACCACCGTCAGCCCTATAAGGTCGTCAACCCAGTAGGCACCTTCCTCAAGGATGTAGCGCTCCTCGGGAGAGATTTCCACGGTCGTTCCTACAAGAGCCTCCGCTCCGTTCCTGTCAGTGACTTCTTTCGTCCCGGCAACAACGATCCCCTTGCTGTCAAGAAACCGGACAGAAAGAAGGTTCAGTTCCGCCCGGAGCGTTCCGTCGCTCCCGTAGAGCCTGAGCTTTTCCATATCGGAAAATCGTGCGGGGTTGTCGGTCAGCGCGTGGATTTTCAGCTCTCCGCGCAAGCCCTGCGCTCCGACGATCCGTCCGATCAGAACCCTATTCGTCCTCAACGATGTCCACATCCACCCTGTCGTTGGCCTTCACCGCGGCCGCCTTCGCGAGGAGCCGGACGGCATTGATCGTCGCACCGCGTTTCCCGATCACGCGGCCGACATCATCCTGGGCGACGTGTATCGTAACGGCCGTCACACCCCGGTCGTCGGTCTCCGCTTCAACCCGGACACTGTCCGGATCCGTCACAAGACGTCTGACGATGAACTCGACGAGCTCCCTGTAGTCGGGCATGACTATTCCGCCTGCTTCTTGCCCGCCTCGAATTTCTCCCAGACGCCCGATTTTTTGAGCAGTCCCCTGGCCGTATCGGACGCGGTGGCACCGACGGTCAGCCAATACACGGTTCGTTCTTCATTGACGGTAATTTTTGCGGGTTCCGTCATGGGGTCATAGGTCCCAAGAAGCTCGATGAACCTTCCGTCCCTGGGAGAGCGGGAATCTGCGACAACCAAACGGTAAAACGGGGCCTTCTTCCGTCCATGACGGGCAAGGCGAATACGTACTGCCATATACCATACACCTCCTAAAAGAATACCGGATCACACCTGGGAGATTGCTTTCCCGGCGGTCCGTGACCGGACGTTGCCTACTTGAAACGGAAGCCTCCGCCTCCGAAGAGTCCCTTCGGGAGGTGAATGCCTTTTCCTCCCTGTTTTCCGAACTGCTTCCAGAGCTTCCGCATCTGTTCATACTGAGCCAGAAGCTGGTTCACCATCTGCACCGAAGTTCCGGATCCCTGGGCAATCCTGCGGCGTCTGCTCCCCTTGATGATGGAGGGTTCCCGCCGTTCTTCCCGCGTCATGGACTGGATGACGGCCTTCGACTGTTTCATCCTCTTCGTGTCGAGTTCGTCGCTTCCCATTCCCTTCATCCTGCTGAAGCCCGGTATCATCTCCAGGACCTTGTCCAGGGGGCCCATCTTTTCGATCTGCTCGAACTGGAGGAGAAGATCCTCCAGGGTGAACTTCTTTTGCTTGAGACTTTCGGCGATCTTTTCCGCTCCGCCGGAATCGGCCATTTCCCTGATCTTTTCGGCGAGGCCCATAACGTCGCCCATGCCCATGATCCTCTGGGCCATGCGCCTGGAATCGAACACCTCCAGGGCATCGGTTCCCTCCCCAACGCCGGCAAGCTTGACCGGAACACCGGTGACCTGCCGTATGGCAAGGGCTGCGCCTCCCCGGGCATCACCATCAAGCTTCGAAAGGACCACTCCGGTGAGGGTGAGCTTCTCATGGAACGCCGAAGCGACCTTCACCGCTTCCTGGCCCGTCATGGCGTCCACTACGAGAAGAATTTCCGTGGGAGGGAGCTGGCGCTTCATTGCCGCAAGCTCCTCCATGAGCTCCTCGTCGGCGTGAAGCCGCCCGGCCGTGTCAAGAAGGATTACGTCAAACAGCCTTTCCGAGGCGAACTTGACCGCTCCCCGGACGACGGAAAGAACGTCCGATTCCCCTGCCGCAGGACCGAAAAAACCGATCTTCGACTGTTCGGCAAGAATCCTGAGCTGTTCCACAGCGGCCGGCCGCTTGAGGTCACAGGCCACCACGAGAGGTTTGTGGCCGGAAGAAAGTTTCTTCGCTATTTTCACCGTGGTGGTGGTTTTTCCGCCGCCCTGGAGCCCTACCATAAGATACACGGAGGGAGGCATGGGCGAGATGGCCAGGGGAGAGGGTTCGGCTCCCATTAGCGCCGAAAGCTCCTCGTAGACTATGGCAGTGACCTGCTGGCCCGGAGTGATGGAATCAAGAACGTCCTTGCCTACCACCCGGTTCTTTATCGCCTCGATGAGGGTCCTGACGACCTTGTAGTCCACGTCCGCCTCGAGGAGCCCCCTGCGGACCTCCCTGAGGGCGCTGTCAACGTCGGATTCGGTAAGTTTGCCCCGGCTCTTCAGTTTGGCGAAAACGCTTTCCAGGCGTTCACGAAGTGCGTCGAACATCGTGGTCTTCCTCCGGTCGTGGATTCGTTCCTGTGCTTCCCCGTCTTTCTTCGAGGACCATGCGGAGCGAGCGGATCTCTTCTTCAAAGCCTTCTTCCCTGCGGTGAAAACCGAGGAGCGCTTCGAGCTCTTCAAGCCTTTCCCGGCTCCTGGAAATGAGGTCATGAACGGCCTGTCTGCTGGCCCCGAGTTTTTCCGCGGTTTCGGAAAGGGAAAGATCGGAGAACTCGTGAAGCTCCCAGGCTTCTCTCTGTTTTTCCGTCAGCAGGGGACCGTACAGATCGTACAGCTGGTTGACGAAAAGCCTTCTCGACAGAATCAGTTCTTCCTTTGCCAAAACAGCACCTCCCCGGAACAGAGGCATTATAGACGCCTCCCTTTCGCCTGTCAAGAAAAACTTCTTTACACCTCCCTCAACCACCCCGGGGGATGGACAAAGGGAACGTTTCTTGGCATCATAGGTTAAATTCGACACAAGGCACTCAAGGAGGAAGAGTCATGAACGGAAGTCCTTTTGATACTGCCCGGAAAAAGCACTGGAGAACCCTGGGTCCTGCCGTGGCTGCGAATCTTGCGGCGAAGGGATTTGTAGCGAAATACGCGGATTCGAAGGAAGAAGCCCTGGAGGAAGTGCTGAATCTGATCCCCGCAGGCTCCTCCGTCGGAGTTCCGGGGAGCGTCACCATAAGGGAAATCGGCGCCATGGAAGCCCTCGCCGAAAGGGGATGCCATGTCATTCATCACTGGGATCCATCCCTTTCCGGAGAAGAAAGGCTCCAGAGGCTCCAGGACGAACTCCTCGCGGATTTCTTCCTGACGAGCTCAAACGCCGTGACCAGGGATGGAATGCTCGTGAACATCGACGGGAACGGCAACAGGGTCAGCGGCATGGCCTGGGGGAAAAACACGCTTATCTTCGTCATAGGGATGAACAAGGTTACCGCCGACATTGACGAGGCCATCTCCCGGACCAGGAATACCGCGACTCCCCCCAACGCTCTCCGGCTCGGACTTCAAACCCCCTGCACGAAAACCGGCTACTGCGTGAACTGCTCTTCCGAGGAAAGGGTATGCAAGGCGCTTCTCATTCTTGAGCGGGCTACGGGCGGCAGAAAAACACATGTCATCCTTGTGGGGGAAGATCTCGGGTTCTAAGGGGAGCGGGAAAGCCCCCTTCCGCCGCGTGTGCTTTTTGCAGCCGTTTAGTGTTAAACTTGCCCGGATAGTGAAGTTCGGGGAGGAGGAAAAAACATGTCCAACCGGGGAAAAGTAGCGCTGGTTCTCGCAGGCGGGCAGATCGGGATGAAATTCAATCCCCAGACGAACTCGTGCCAGCCGACGGTCACCGCCGAGGAAATGCTGTCATGGATTCCTACCGAACTGGCCGGGAAGGTTTTCGTCGTTGACTGGAGCCGCCAGCCGAGCAGCCATTATACCATCCGCATGACGGCGGACCTGGTCCAGATTCTCTCGAAAACCGTCGTCGAAGGAGCCGATGGAATCGTGGTCACCTGCGGAAGCGACACCCTCGAGGAAATGGCCTATCTCACGGACCTCTATTGGGCCTACCCCCAGCCGGTCATCTTCACTGCCGCGAGCCTGCCTTCCGACAGCAGGGGATCCGAGGCGTCCATCAACCTGTACCAGTCGGTCCTGGCATCCCTTTCCAGGGAATGCTGGGGAATGGGTGTCCTCGTCTGCCTTCAGGACCAGATTTTCGCTGCATCGGAAATAACGGAGGACGCGAGCCAGCGGAAAAATTCCTTTTCCGCTCCCGACAGGGGCCCCGTTGCCCAGTTTATCGGCGACAGGGTGGACATCCTGAGACAGAAGCGCCGCGCCAAGGTCCTCGAAGAAAAAGGCAGCCCCGCGAGGGACGTGGAACTGCTTTACGCATCCCTCGGCGCAAATGACAAAATGGTGGAATTTCTCGCCTCCGACGAGAAAAGGGAGCTCGATGGGCTGGTCATTGGAGGTTTCGGAAACGGAAATGTCCCTCCTTCATGGATCCCCCACATCAAAAAGCTCGTAAAAGACAACATCCCGGTGGTGATCACTTCCCGCTGCCCCAAAGGCCATACAAGGGGAATGCCCTACACCTTTGAAGGAAACATGGCCCGGCTCCTGGAAATCGGGGTACTCGACGGAGGGGGACTCAGGCCGATCCAAGCACGGCTGAAACTCGCCGTTGCCCTTGGTTCGGGCCTTTCTCTGCAGGAACTGCAGTCCTATCTGCTGGAGGAATAGCTCTTTTCCCCATCAACCTGAAGGAGGGGATGCTTCCGGAGTTCGCCGGAGGCGTCCTCTCTTTTTTCATGGCCCAAGAAAACAGTTGGAAGAAAACCGGTATAGTGGTAGAATATTTGCGCAATATCCCGTGCCCAATGGATGTGAAGCAGGTAATCGCAGTCCAAGATCCGAAAGGGGGAATAGGCTGTGAAATATGCCGCCACTGACGAAATGATCGCGTTGCGTCTTTCTGAAGGGGATGATCTCGGAGACTCCATAGCCCACGTGTGCCGGACATGCGATGTGGATTCCGCAGTAATCGTCAGCGCAGCAGGAATGGTCTCCTCCGTTACCTTCGGGTGGTACAACGGCCGGGACTACAACACGGAGACCGTGAAGGACATCATGGAACTGGCATCCCTCAGCGGAAACGTCAGCTATAGGGGAGGATCCCTTTACCCCCATCTCCACGGAGTTTTCAACAAACCCGATCATGGGGCGATTTCCGGGCATATCCTTCAGGCCATTGTCTTCAACAACGCGGAGATTTTTCTCAAGCCTCTCTCGACGGTACTGCTCGGAAGAGCTTTTGACGGAGCCTTTGAGGCCCTTGCACCGGAAAAAAGACTGTAAAGCGGAAGGCCCGAAAACGGGCCTTCCGCTTTTATTTCCGGACGGGGCATTTTCTGCCTCCGGTCATTTTCTGAAGGTCCTCGGGTGAAACGGGGAAGAATGCGTGATCGCTTCCTGCCGCTGCCCAAACCACGGGGTAGAGGAAAAGGTCCTCGTCCAGGAGGGCGGGAATCGCCTCGGGGTAACCCACGGGAGGGACTCCTCCCACTTGGAAGCCCGACCAGCGGTAGACATACTCAGGTTCGGCCATCCGGACTTTTTTTGCGCTGCAGGCGGAACGCACCTTCTTGACATCGACCTTGTTGATTCCGGACATGAGGACAAGAAGGGGTTCTTCGTCCACAAGGAAAACGAGACTTTTCAGAATATGTGCGGGCGGTGCGCCGACTGCCCGAGATGCATCGTCAACGGTAAAAATCGTTTCTTCCGAAAAAGTGATGGAATCGGGATATCCCCTTTCCCGAAGAAAGGCCCGCACGTTTTCAACGGGATCCCAGGAAGGATGGAGAAGATCCGGGGATCCCTCCGGAGCGTTATTCGTCATCCCCGATCATTTTCCTTTGCAGAAGAAAGTCGAGAAGCATTTCCATGGCCTTGGTGGTCATAGTTCCGTAGGTGATGGAAAAGGTCCTCATGAGAGAGGGCCGGAAGGGAATCATCACAAGCCCTTCCATTTCACCGGCGCCTGCCAGGCGGGAGATGACCGCACCCTCCGCCCCTTTCTTCACGGCCTCCACAACAGCGCTCACGTGGCCGAACTTGAGATAGACGTGTTTTCCCTTTCCTGTATGAGCCTTGAAGGCATCTTCCCAAATACGGGAGGTAGAAGAGCCGGTCACCCGTCCCACGAGATCCATGTTCTCGAGATCCCTCAGGGTAACGTTTTCCCTGCCCGCAAACGGATGGTCTTCCCTGACCAGGAGAACCAGCTCGTCCCTGGCAAAGGGAACGGTGTTGAAACCGGACGCATGGCGCCCGTGACCGGTAATGGAGATATCCGATTCTCTCGTCACCATTTTTTCGATGGCTTCCCGTGAATCGGAAATACGGACTTCAACCTCGATATTCGGATAGAGTTTTCGGAATTCCACGAGAAGGCCGGGAAGGATGAAATCTCCTGGAATGGAACTGGCGCTTATCCTCACGATGCCGGAGACATCATCGGCGATATCGGAGAAGTCTCTCTTAATGTCGGCAAGCTGGGAAATGGTCTTCCGGGCAAATTTGTAGAGAACCTCGCCCTCTACGGTAAGATTGGAGCATTTTTGCCCCCGGGCGAAAATCTTGACCCCCATTTCCCGCTCGAGCTTTGCAATGTGCTTGCTTACGGCAGGCTGGGATATTCCCAGAGAAGCAGCCGCAGCGGAAATGCTTCCCTTTTCCATTACTTCCACGAGACTCTGAAGTTCACGAAAATCCAACGCTGATACCTCCCCACAAAATATGTTCAATTTCCCTTTGTTTCTTCCCCACCCTTAATATATTCTGAACGGGAAAGGAGTTCAAGGGGGTATATGATTTTTTTACTGAATGTTTTTCTT
>Ga0209510_1000318_pt1 | contig 69996 bp, 51 predicted proteins | sample BiotimSIPDNA_FD_185749 | JGI IMG/M metagenome (GOLD analysis project Ga0209510, IMG submission 185749) | Anaerobic biogas reactor microbial communites from Washington, USA - Biogas_R1 time_0 SIP DNA (SPAdes) (version 2) | ecosystem: Engineered > Bioreactor > Anaerobic > Unclassified | place...
CTAAAGAAGGGGTTAAGCAACTTGGTGGTTTCGGAACTATCGGATCACTCTTCCCAACAATATGGGATTGGCAGACTTTCTGGGTGATGACTGCATTTCTATCAATTATACTTGCTTTCATGAACATCCTACCCATACCCGCACTTGATGGTGGTCATGTTCTCTTCCTGTTATATGAAATGATAACAAGGCGCAAACCATCCGAGAAGTTCCTTGAAAATGCCCAGATAGCTGGCATGATTTTGCTTCTGTTACTTTTAATCTTTGCAAACGGTAATGATTTGCTCAGATGGTTGGGGAAATAATACCCGGCTATTTGTATATTTGTTAAAATAAAGCTCTTAGATATGGTACCTCAAATGTTTTTCCTTGGGATGGTAGGTGGATGGCAACTTGTCATCATATTGGTTGTCGTTCTTATTTTGTTTGGTGGTAAAAAGATCCCCGAACTAATGAAAGGACTTGGAGAAGGAATCAGGGAATTCAACAAGGCCAAAAGTGAAAAAGACGACGAGTCCGACAATAAGACTGACAAGAAATAAAACCCGTCGCACATACTTATTTATAATACCTGAAGGATTATGAAAGCATTGAAATTTTCAGCCTTAATACTTGTCACCTTTGCAATTAGCCTTGCTTCATGTAAAAACGATGAGGCTCACATGCCCAATGTAATGGGCGCTCTTGGTGAAGTCCTCGTTATAATGGAGGATCATTTTCGTGAGGGTCCTGAGGGCGATTCACTTATGGCTATACTAAAGCAACCTATCGTTGCCCTCCCTCAAAATGAAGCCCTGTTTACGGTACTTACCACGCCTCATAGGGGCTTTACAGGAACCATGCGTACTTATCGCAGTATAATACTGGTCAATCTTGGCCCCAATGCAGAGGACGAAGGAATTAAGTATTTTTCTACAACTCCATATGCTAAGGATCAAAGTCTTATCCAGATCAACGCCAAGACTTCCGAGAAATTCTTTGAGATACTAAGCCAGGAGGAGATTAGGATATTAAGCTACCTGCTGAGACGCGAACGCAACCGCCTCTATTCTTCCTATAAAACAATTGCTGACGCTAGCCTTTCAGAAATGGTCAAAAATCAATGGGAAGTGAATATGCTGATTCCGAATACAATGAGAAAAGCTGCCAGTACCGGGAAGTTCACATGGCTGTCATATGAGACCCCAAAACTGAGCCAGGGTATGATGATTTACAGCTTTGACTATATTGGAGAAGGAACCTTTTCACGTGAATACATTCTCAACAAAAGGGATTCAATTCTTCGTTACAATGTCCCGGGTCCATCCGACGGTTCTTTTATGACAACTGAGAAACAATTACCTGTAACTTACAAACGTCTTACTATCAATGGCCACGAGGCCATTGAGATGAGAGGTCTCTGGAAAGTTGAAGGTGACCTGATGGGAGGCCCCTTCCTTCTTTTTGCCCATTATGACAAAACCAACAATCGTGTACTGGTTACCGACGGTTATGTATATTTCCCCGAAGAGCCCAAGAAGAGGAACTATATGTGGCAGCTTGAGACTCTATTTCACACTGTTACCTTCCCAGGAGACAATATTGAAGGTAAATAGTGCGCTGTTTTGTAGGCTTGCTGTTATTTATCCAAGACTATGTCAGTAGATATTATAAAATCAGATAAAATAAGCGAAGGAGCAAGTGTAATTTACATCTGCTCCTCAGTAGCACAATTAGAAAAAGCACAGCTTTCCGAAAAGGAACTCGTTTATATAAGGAATAAAAAAGAGCTTAATGCCGATGCCGATCTGTTTGTATTTGATAGATTAGGATTGGTTGCTGCAGTCCTTTTCCGCGGGGAAAAGGACACTCTATATGAGCAAATGGAGGTCTTGCGCCGCAAGGGAGCCCGACTGCTCGACAAGTTAAAAGAAGAACTGATTGACGAGGTCTTTCTTGCAGACCTAAGTGATGAACCATCAATGTTGCTGGCACTTGCAGAGGGAATCATGCTTGCAGCTTATCAGTTCTCTAAATACAAGACTGAAAAGAAAGAGCCCTATACACTACATCTTAATGTTGTTGACAACAAAATCAGCTCTCAGGAGATTAATGAGCTAAAGCTTGTAGTTGAAGCAGTCTTCCTCAGCCGTGACCTGGTAAACGAACCTGTAAGTACTCTTAATGCCGAAAAACTGGGTCAAATAATTCTTGAGACAGCCCGGGACTATGGTTTTGAAGCCGAGGTATTTAACAAAAAGAAAATCGAGGCACTTAAGATGGGTGGTCTATTGGCTGTAAACCAGGGTAGTATAGATCCTCCAACATTCTCTGTATTGGAATGGAAACCCGAGAATGCACGTAACAAAAAGCCTGTAGTACTTGTAGGAAAGGGAGTGGTGTTCGATACCGGAGGCACAAATCTTAAGACCCCTCCCGGTAGTCTGGACACAATGAAATCTGATATGGGCGGAGCAGCTGCAGTTATCGGGGCACTTACAGCAATTGCAGCTAATAAGCTTCCGGTATATGTAATAGGCCTTATTCCAGCTACAGACAACCGCATAGGTGGTAATGCAATTGTACCAGGTGACATCATTACTATGCACAGCGGAACTACAGTTGAAATAATGAATACGGATGCTGAGGGAAGGCTTATCCTGGCTGATGCCCTTAGCTTTTCGAAAAAATATGAACCGCAACTGGTCATAGACCTTGCAACCCTAACAGGAAGTGCAGTTATGGCTATTGGTTCCCATGGCACTGTAGCCATGGGCACTGCAACTGAGGAGGTAAAACAATCCCTATCCATTGCAGGTGAAAAGGTTTGCGAGCGATTGGCATGGTTTCCATTCTGGAAGGATTATGACGATGCCCTAAAATCAGAAGTTGCCGATATGAAGAACATAGGAGGACGTGAGGCCGGAGCTATTACTGCCGGCAAGTTCCTCTCAAGGTTCATTGATGCACCATGGATACATCTCGACATTGCAGGACCTGCATTTCTTGAGAAAAAGGAACATTATAAAGGAATCGGAGGAACCGGTGTAGGAGTACGCCTCCTCTATCACTTCCTAAAAGATAGTTTGGCATAATAGGACTCCGGCTGCATTTATCAGTTGGCTAATTATAAAAGTATGAGCAACGAAAGACTTAAAGTAGCCATTTCGCAAGGCGATATCAACGGCATAGGCTATGAGGTTATATTTAAAGCCCTTGCCGATCCAGCCATTTTGGAGATTTGTACCCCTGTGATCTACGGTTCTTCAAAGGTTGCCGCTTATCACCGAAAGGCGCTTAACCTTCAGGCTATCACCTTCAATAACGTCAAGGACGGTAGTGAAGCCCATGCCAAAAGAGTCAACATGGTTAACTGCCTTGATGATGATGTACGCGTTGAACTGGGCAAAGCGACTGATATAGGGGGAAAGGCTGCCTTTCTGGCATTGGAAGCTGCAGTTCGTGATCTTAAAAGCGGACTTGTTGACGTGCTTGTAACTGCACCTATCAACAAAAAGGTAATTCAGTCGGAACAGTTCTCCTTCCCTGGTCACACTGAATATCTTGCTGACCAGTTGGGTGGCAAGCCTCTTATGCTGCTTGTAAGTGACCTGCTAAGGGTAGGTGTTGTTACCGGTCACATACCACTAAATGAAGTAAGTAGCCGTCTTTCAAAGGATTTGATAGTTGAAAAGCTAAGGATTCTGAACACTTCTCTCAAAGACGATTTTACTATCAGGAGGCCACGCATTGCCTTACTTGGATTAAACCCCCATGCCGGTGATAACGGACTTCTGGGTAGGGAGGAAAATGACATTATTATACCTGCAATTAATGCCGCAAAGGAAGAAGGCATCATGGCCTTTGGCCCCTTCCCTGCTGACGGTTTCTTTGGTGGAGATACCTACAAGAAGTTTGATGCAATTCTTGCAATGTACCACGACCAGGGACTAATCCCGTTCAAGACCCTGGCATTCTCGACAGGCGTAAACTATACTGCAGGATTGCCTTTTATCAGGACTTCTCCTGACCATGGTACTGCATACGAGATTACTGGGCAGAACGTGGCTGATGCTCAATCATTCCTGTCTGCAATCTATCTCGCAATAGACATTTACAACAGCAGGACAGGCAATGCCAAACTGAAGGAAAATCCACTGAAACCTGCGGATGCAAGTAGCCTTGCAGGAGACGAAAACGATAAGACTGAATAAATAAGCTTGTTTTCAGAAAAAAGTAAAGGCTGTCCCGTACGGAGGACAGCCTTTGCTTTTTGTACCTTGAAGTAAGAGCTTACAGCTTTCTTGCAACTTCTACCTCTTCATAGGCTTCTATCATATCACCAAGCTTGATATCGTTGTAATTATGTATGTTCAGACCACATTCAAAGCCTGTGGCAACTTCCTTGACATCTTCCTTGAAGCGCTTAAGTGATCCTAGTTCTCCGGTATAGATTACGATACCGTCACGAATAAGACGTATCTTACTACCACGTTTGATCTTACCGTCCTTAACCATACATCCTGCAATAGTACCAACCTTGCTGATACGGAAGATTTCACGTACTTCAACAGTACCAATAATATTTTCCTTGATCTCCGGCGACAACATACCTTCCATTGCTGCCTTGATCTCTTCTATTGCATCGTAGATAATTGAGTAGATACGGATATCGATTTGTTCCTTTTCGGCAAGTTTTTTAGCCGATAGTGAAGGACGAACCTGGAATCCTACTACTACAGCATTTGATGCTGCTGCAAGCATGATATCAGATTCTGAAATCTCACCTACTGCTTTGTGGATAACATTAACCTGGATTTCTTCCGTAGACAGACCAATGAGTGAATCTGAAAGAGCCTCGATTGAACCGTCGGTATCACCCTTGACAATAAGGTTGAGTTCCTGGAAGTTTCCAATCGCGATACGACGACCAATTTCATCAAGTGTGATATGTTTCTGAGCTCTGAGACCCTGTTCACGTTGTAACTGCATACGCTTTGTTGCAATATCCTTGGCCTCTTTTTCATCAAGCATCACGTTCACCTTCTCACCAGCCTGTGGAGCACCATTCAGACCAAGTACCAATACCGGTTCTGAAGGTCCGGCTTCCTCAACTCGCTGATTACGCTCGTTGAACATAGCCTTAACATTACCGTAATAACTACCTGATAGAATCAGGTCACCTACTCTAAGAGTACCCGACTGTACAAGTATTGTTGCTACATAACCCCTACCCTTGTCAAGTGATGACTCAATAATGCTACCAACAGCAGGTTTATTTGGATTGGCCTTCAGTTCCAGCATATCAGCCTCAAGCAATACCTTGTCGAGCAATGCCATCACATTGATACCTTTCTTGGCAGAGATTTCCTGAGACTGATACTTACCACCCCATTCTTCAACCAGGTAGTTCATATTTGCAAGTTCCTCTCTAACCTTATCGGCATTGGCACCTGCAAGGTCCATCTTGTTGATTGCAAAAACTATGGGCACACCTGCAGCTGAAGCGTGGTTGATTGCTTCAACTGTCTGAGGCATCACGTTGTCATTGGCCGCTACTATGATAATTACAATATCAGTAATCTGTGCACCACGTGCACGCATCGCTGTAAATGCCTCGTGACCCGGCGTATCAAGGAAGGTAATCTTACGGCCGTTATCCAGCTTCACGCTGTAAGCACCAATATGCTGGGTAATACCACCTGCCTCATCGGCTGCTACTGATGCCTTACGTATGTAGTCAAGCAAAGTTGTCTTACCGTGGTCAACGTGACCCATTACTGTAACAATGGGTGGACGTTCAACCATATCATCAGGATTATCTTCTACTTCCTGGATTGTTTCAACAGCGTCAACACCAACAAACTCAACCTTGAATCCAAACTCTTCACTAACAAGTGATATTGTCTCTGCGTCAAGACGCTGGTTGATGGAAACAAAGAGACCCAGACTCATGCAGGACGCGATGATCTGGTTGACAGGTATATCCATCAGGTTGGCAAGTTCGTTAGCTGTAACAAACTCAGTAACCTTAAGAATCTTTCTTTCCTGATCCATTCTTTCGAGCTCGGCCTGCTGCCTCATTGTTGCCATATCACGCTTTTCACGACGGTGGCGCGCAGCTTTGGACTTGCTCTTGGAGGTAAGACGTGCAAGAGTATCTTTGATTTGCTTTGCAACATCTTCTTCACTGACTTCAGGACGAACAGGACGTTTCTTAACCTTATTTACAGGTTTCTTCTTGTTAGCATTGGCAGCAGCCTGATTTGCTCCACCTGGCTTGCCTTGCTGAGGTTGACCTGGTCGTCTCTCACCTTCCTTTACGCCCTTATCGGTTGCATTGGGGTCAGTGGCTTCTATATTAATTTTTTCTTTCTCTTTCTTAATTCTCTTACGCTTCTTCCTGCGAGCCTTACGATCATCACGCGACTCGTTACCATTGCGGTTGTCTACAGGAAGCTCTATCTTACCGACAACAGTTGGACCCGACAGCTTCTTAACCTGGGTGGGCATAAAGTTGTCATCCTCTTTTTTGGTTTCCTGCTGCTTTTCAGCAACCCGAGCCGCTGGAGTAACTGGCTTGGCTGTGGCAACTGGAGCAGGTTTTTCTTCCTTTGGCTGTGCTTTGGGCTCGGGTTTTGGAGCAGTCTTTTCAGTAGCTTTTTCTTCTGCCTTCTTCTTTGCCTCAAGATCTATCTTACCTACCACCTTAGGACCTTCAATAGTCTTCTCAGCCTTTAGGTCAATATGTTCAGGGGCCTTCTTTTCATGCTTTGCCACAGGTTCTGGTTTTGCCGCCACAGGCTCTGGCTTAGGAGCTGGCTTGGGAGCTTCCCTGACCGGAGCAGGAGGCTCCGGAGCAGCCTTACTCTCCACTTCCGGAGCAGGTTCCTGAGGTTTACTTTTTGCAAGATCAATCTTGCCAACTACTGTTACGTCTATCTTCTTCGACCTTCCTACTAATTCATCAATTGACAAAGAATCATCCTCAACCTCATCATTAGAGGTCTTATGAACGTTTTCTATCGATACCGTCTCTTTCTTCTCTTTATGCAATTTATCTATGAGTTCCTCTGATGCCTTCTTGACACTCTGATCAACTCTGAACTCCTTTTTCAGGAGCTCAACAATATCTTCAGAGACCTTCGTATTGGGGTTCATATCAATCTCGATCCCCTTTTTGTGAAGGAACTCCACGATGGTTGAAATACCAACGTTACACTCTCTTGCTACTTTACTTAGTCTTTGTACAACTGCCATAAACGGTACTTTCAATTTAATTCGGAAGTTCGGCTGAAATCCTCGGTTCCCCGCCAAAGATAGCTTATTTATTCAAATTCAGACCTCAAAATGGAAATGACTTCCTGTATAGTCTCTTCCTCCAGGTCTGTACGCTTAACAAGATCTTCAACAGGCAGATCCAACACCGACTTGGCTGTGTCACAGCCAATAGCCTTAAGTGCATCTAATACCCAACCGTCAATTTCATCGGCAAACTCATCCAATGAAACGTCTTCTTCCTCGTCTTCCTCTGTTTCACGATATACATCCAGCTCATATCCTGTAAGCTGACTTGCAAGACGAATATTTAATCCGCCCTTACCGATAGCCAGTGATACTTCTTCAGGCTTCAGATAAACCTGAGCCCTCTTTTCATCCTCAAATATCTTGATGCTGGATATCTTAGCAGGATTTAATGCCCTTTGGATGAATAGCTGAATGTTGTTTGTATAATTAATTACATCAATATTCTCATTGCGCAGCTCGCGAACAATCCCATGGATACGTGAACCCTTCATACCTACGCATGCTCCTACCGGATCAATACGGTCATCGTATGATTCCACAGCAATCTTAGCTCTCTCGCCCGGCTGACGTACTATCTTCTTGATAGTTATAAGCCCGTCATGAATCTCAGGCACTTCTAGTTCAAAGAGTCTTTCAAGGAAGACTTCTGAGGTACGTGATAAAATAATCAGCGGATTATTATTGCGAATCTCAACCCTTGCCACAACAGCCCTGATGGCATCACCCTTACGGTAGAAATCTGAAGGAATCTGCTCTGCCTTAGGAAGGATAAGTTCATTGCCCTCATCGTCAAGAACCAGCATCTCGCGTTTCCAGATCTGATATACTTCGCCGGCTACAATCTCGCCAATACGTTCCTTATATTTATTATAGACTGCATCTTTTTGCAACTCCATAATGCGAGCAGAAAGATTCTGGCGCAGGGTAAGAATAGCCCTGCGGCCAAAGTCCATAAACTTGACCTCATCAGTAACTTCTTCGCCTATCTCGTAATCCTCATCTATCAGCTTAGCCTGACTTAAAGCTATCTGCAGATTCTCATTGACCACCTCTCCATCAGCAACAACCTCACGGTTACGCCAGATCTCAAAGTCACCTTTGTCGGTGTTGATAATAACGTCGAAATTCTCATCTGTACCGAACATCTTTACAAGCACACTGCGGAAAGCATCTTCCAGCACTCTGATAAGTGTAACTCTGTCGATGTTCTTCAATTCCTTAAACTCCGAAAAGGTGTCGATCAAATTAATATGTTCCATCGCCAAATGCTGTATGTTATATCCTCAATTAAAACTTCAATATCTCCTTAACTGACTTAAGCTCCTCAAAATTAAACGGATGCTCAATGATCTGCAACTCTTTCTTCTTCTTTCCTTCGGGTTTTACAATCTTTTCCTCCTTGATAACAAAACCACCATCATTTACTGAAAGCAGTTCTCCGCTATATTTCTCACCCGACTTAGTAAGCACTTCAACCTGACGACCAATATTCTTCACATACTGACGGTGCACCTTAAATGGCTGACCAATTCCAGGTGAAGAAACCTCAAGCTCAAAGTCTTCTTCCTCCCTATCCAATGATCCTTCTATCAGGCGTGAAATCTCTACACAGTAATCAATTCCAACACCATGGTCCCCGTCAATTGCAACAACAATGCGGTCCCCTTGTTTTATGTCAACATCAACGATAAAGTAACCGTCATCGTCTATCTTCTGTTGAATAATATCCAGTATTCTTCCCCTGCTCAGCATAGTTACTAGTTCATTAGAGGTAATAAAATAGGGGACCTCAAGTCCCCTACTCATCACAGGCCTAAATCTTTGCAAATTTAATCAAGAATTGTTTATTCTCCAAACTTTTGCTTCATAAATAAGGAACGCTGCTGCTATCAAAATAGCCGTCCCACATGCTATTCACTATGGATAATGCCATAAATTTGTATCTTTGACCGGCTTCAATACCTTAAATAAAAAATGATGAGCGAAACGAGATCCCTTTCAGACCTTGGCAGGTTCGGCCTGACCGAATACATACTTGAAAAATGCCGGGAGGCAGGGGCCTCCGGCAGAAATTCCGATGATGATGCAATTCTGCTTACTGAAGAAGAAACCTTGTCAACATCTGTCCTTTTCCTCGAAGGTATCAACTTCGACCTGATCTATACCCCTCTTCAACACCTCGGTTACAAGGTCATTACTGCTGCTGTCACAAATATCCTTGCAATGAACGGCAGACCTTCCGGCCTGTCGGTAAGTCTTGGAATCAGCAACAAGCTCAACCTCCAGATGATAGAGCAACTGATGGACGGAGTGTTTTCGGCCTGTAGACATTATGGTGTCAGCCTTGAAGCCTTTAAGCCGGCACCTTCACTCACAGGACTTACAATTGCTGCAACTTTGACAGGGAAAGTCCGGGACGGAGCTCAGTATAAACGTTCAGGTGCACAGGAGACAGATGTAATCTGTGTTTCAGGGGATTTGGGGGCTGCTTTGTTAGGCCTGCACCTTCTTGAAAGGGAAAAAAAAGTGTTGAAGTCAAGTGATTCCCAGCAACCTGAATTTGGCGATAACGACTATGTGCTTAGACGCCAGCTTAAACCTGAAGCAAGGGTAGATGTAATTGAAAAGCTGACTGAACGTGGAATCAAGCCTACAGCAATGACTGCTGTCACTGAGGGACTGGCCACTTCCCTGCTATTGCTCTGCAGAGCTTCTGACAAGGGGTGCAGAATTTATGAAAGCAAACTGCCTATACACCAGAAGACACTAAAGGCCTCATCGGAACTTAATTACAACCCGCTTATTGCAGCACTCAATGGTGGTGAGGATTACGAACTACTGCTAACTTTGCCACTAAAGGTTTATGAAGCCGAAAGCAGTTTTGTGAGCGGATTCCTTACTCCTATCGGATATATCAATGAAGCATCCAAAGCATGCAGGATGATTATTACAAGCAACGAGGAAACAGATCTCAAATCACCCGGATGGGGCAAACTATACCAATAATACCCTCTTGTCATGTACGAATATATCTCAGGAAAAATAGTTGAGCATGGTCCTGCTCACGTGGTAATTGAAAACAACGGCCTCGGTTATTTTATTAGCATATCCCTGTATACATTTGAGCAGATCAGAGACAAAAAAGAGGTGACTCTCCTGGTTCACGAACAGATTAGGGAAGATGCATATAATCTTTTCGGTTTTTCTGGCAGGGAAGAAAGGGAACTGTTCAGACACCTGATATCTGTTTCGGGTATTGGGGCCAATACAGCACGCATGATGCTATCCTCAGTATCTCCGGGTGAACTGACAACTGCCATTCTAAGTGGGAATACTTCATTGCTTCAAGGGATAAAGGGCATTGGTGCAAAGACGGCACAGAGGGTGATTATCGAACTGAAGGACAAGATAGGAAAATCAAGTGTCGACGAAATGAAATTATTTGCAGGACCAAACAATACAGTAAGAGAAGAAGCGTTATCAGCTTTGGTGATGCTAGGTTTTGTGCGCGGTGCCTCGCAAAAGGTAGTTGACAAAATATTAGCAGCACAACCGGAACTAAGCGTTGAACAACTGATCAAGGCAAGCCTGAAAATGTTGTAATGGCCTGTACTTGAGTACCCCTGTGCAGTAAACCCCAAAGTCTTTGAGAAAGAGTTTAACATATAAAATATTTGTACCGTTATTGTCTTCCCTGTTTGTACTGGCTGGTGCCGGTGAATACAAACCAGGTTCTCCTGCCTTGCAACTACCTTATTCCCAAAACGCCTCCGACACGATAGCTTCTCCCGTTGATCCTCTCAGAATCAACCCCCCGGTTGATCAGGTTTCCGGACGCCCTTCCGACAAGTCAGACCCTTTTATATTTCCCGAACCTGACAATATTGAGTACAGGACAGAATATGATCCGGCGACAGGCAGAATAGTAATGTACCGGATGATTGGAAATATCCCGGTGAAGCTTCCATACAGTATGACTGTAGAGGAATACAACAACCAACAGATACGTAACTCGCTCAGAGAATATTGGAGCCAAAAAGCAACTGAGGGAGCTACGGCTGAGGAAGACCGCTTCGGCCGTTTCAAAATCGGCGGGGATGTCTTTGAAAGTGTTTTTGGAAGCAATGTAGTAAATATCCGCCCCCAGGGTGTTGCAGAACTCAGAATTGGTGTCAACACTACAAAAATTGATAACCCCACATTGCAGGAAAGGCTGCGCAAGACTACCACCTTCGACTTCCAGCAAAAGATTCAGATGAATATTCAGGGGAGCATCGGGGAGCGCCTGAAACTTGGAATCAACTACAACACTGAGGCCACCTTCGACTTCGAAAACCAAATCAACCTTGAGTATTCAGGAGGCGAAGATGATATAATCAAGAAAATAGAGGCCGGGAACGTGAGTCTGGCATTGCCGGGAACGCTAATTACTGGAAGTCAGAGCCTTTTTGGTGTAAAGACAGAACTGCAATTTGGGAAACTCACAGTTCAAACCCTCTTTTCACAACAAAAGGGTGAGACAACTGTGATGAATATCCAGGGAGGTGCCCAAACCCAGGACTATGAAGTCTCAGCCGACCAGTACGATAAAAACAGGCACTTCTTCCTGTCTCATGTTTTCAAAGATCACTACGAAAGAGCCCTTGCCAATCTCCCTGTTATCAACTCCCCCTTTAATATAACAAAGGTGGAGGTATGGATAACCAATAGAACCAGCGACTTCCAGCAATCCCGCAATATAGTGGCTTTCTCAGACCTTGGTGAAGCCGCAGTCAATATGGAAAAACCCCTTACATGGAATGGCAAGGCCGCTGTTGCCTATCCCAGTAATGAAGCCAATGACCTATTCAACCAGATGACTTCTACCTATGCAGGCATCAGGGATATCAACCAGTCAACAGGCATTCTGCAGTCCATCACTACTATTGACCAAAATCCATTTACTAATTCACGGGACTATGAAAGGGTTGAGAATGCACGTCTAATTCCAGAGTCTGAGTACAAGGTCAATACCAAGCTTGGATACATATCTCTCAACACCCAGCTGAATGCTGACGAAGTCCTGGCTGTCGCCTTCGAATTTACATACAACGGTCAGGTTTACCGTGTTGGTGAATTTAGCAACTCAGGTATAGAAGCCCCCCAGGCCTTGATAGTAAAACTGCTGAAAGGCACTAACCTAAGTCCACGTATGAAGACATGGCAGCTCATGATGAAGAATATCTATTCAATCGGAGCCTATCAGGTCAGTCCGGATGATTTCAGGATGAACGTGGCCTTTATGAACGATTCTGTTGGTAGCTATATCACAACCTTCAATGAGGATGGAGAACATAACGGGAAGCTGTTTATTTCAATCCTCAACCTAGACAGGTTGAATAAGCAACTTGAACCATATCCTGATGGAACCTTCGACTTTGTTGCAGGCTATACTATTGCACCCGATCAGGGTAGAATAATCTTCCCCGTTTTGCAACCATTCGGTTCATTTATGGAGGAGAAACTCCAAAGTCTGCCCGCTTCGATAAGAGATAAGTATGTGTTCAAGGAATTATACGACTCAACACTGACGGTTGCTGGTCAGACCGCTGAAAAAAACAAGTACAGGCTTGTTGGTTCATACAAGTCCTCAGCCGGAGCTGAGATATCACTCAATGCCTTTAACATCCCACGCGGATCGGTTATTGTCACTGCCGGGGGACTAAAGCTAACCGAGAATATAGATTATTCCGTCGACTATACTGCCGGACGTATTACAATACTCAATAGTGGTCTTATGGAGTCGGGAACCCCTATTCAGGTTTCGCTGGAGAACCAGTCGCTGTTTAACCTGCAGACCAAGACCTTGCTTGGTACACATCTTGACTACCGCTTTAGTGAGGACTTCAATATCGGTGCAACAGTATTGCACCTTAGGGAAAGACCGCTTACCCAAAAGGTGGCCTTTGGGGATGAACCAATAGCCAACACGATATGGGGACTTAACACTTCCTACTATACGCAGTCCGACCTCTTGACAAGCCTTATTGATAAACTGCCACTGATACAGACTAAGGCGCCGTCATCCATCTCTTTTGAAGCTGAGTTTGCACAGCTGATTCCGGGGCACCCAAGTGTGATTAAAAAAGAGGGTAATTCATATATCGACGACTTTGAAGGTACCAAGATCCCAATAGATATGAAGCACCGGGAAGCATGGCAACTAGCAAGTGTACCCCAGGGTCAGGATCAGATCTTTCCCTATGCATCATTAAACAATGACCTGCGCTATGGCTACGGTAGAGCAAGATTGGCATGGTATCATATAGACCCCTTGTTCCTTCGCAATACCAACCTTACACCTGACCATATCCGTCGTGATAAGGATGCCAGATCTAACCACTATGTTCGTGAGGTCTATGAAAGGGAAATCTTCCCAAACAAGAATCCGGCTTACGGTGAGCCGACAAATATCTCGGTGCTTAACCTTGCTTATTATCCAACAGAAAGAGGTCCATACAACTTCAGTACTGACCTCAACCAGGACGGAAGCCTTAGAAATCCCAGACAAAACTGGGCTGGTATAATGAGAAAAATAGACACCAATGACTTCGAGGCTTCCAATATTGATCATATCGAGTTCTGGCTTATGGATCCCTTCATATATGATCAGGGAACCCATGAGGGAGGATACCTCTATATCAACCTTGGAGACATCTCAGAGGATATTCTGAAGGATGGCAGGAAATTTTTCGAACAGGGTCTGCCGGGACCTGGAGAACCCTTTGATGTGGATTCTACTGTTTGGGGCTACATCCCCAAACGTCAAAGCCTGGTCAATGCATTTAGCAACGATCCGCAAACCCGATTAATGCAGGATGTTGGTCTCGATGGGATGAACTCTGAAGCTGAGAGACGTTTTCTCAGACAAGGAAATAATGCCTTCCTGGAGGCAATAGAAAATATGTATGCCCAGGGACAGTTAAGTGAAGAGGCCTACAGGACAATCATCAATGACCCTGCAGGAGATGACTTCCGATACTTCAGGGGAGCAGATCTGGATAGATTGAGAGTTAGCATCCTTGATCGATACAAGTATTACAACAACCCGGAAGGTAACTCAAGGCCCTCGGAATATTCCGGAGAATCATTCAGTACTGCAGGAACAAATATCCCAGACGGAGAAGATATCAACCGCGATAACACACTCAGTGAGTCAGAAAGTTACTTCCAGTACAAGATTCGTCTCGAGCCCGGTCAGATGCAGATAGGACGCAACTACATAAGCGATGTGGTTACAAATACCGTCAAGCTTGAAAACGGTAGTGTCGAGGAAGTAACCTGGTATCAGTTTAAAATACCTGTCAGCGCTCCCGACACAGTAATTGGTGATATTGAAGACCTGCGCTCAGTACGTTTTATGAGGATGTTCCTTAATGATTTCGAAGACACTATAGTACTGCGCTTTGCTACTCTTGACCTGATCAGGGCTGAATGGCGCAGGTATGAAAAGGACCTCCACCAGACAGGGGATAATGTAAATCCAAACCCCAACACTAAATTTGATGTGTCTGCTGTCAATATTGAAGAAAACGGCCGTCGCGAACCAATACCCTACATACTTCCTCCGGGTGTTGACCGCGTTATCGACCCGGCCAACCCTTCTGTAAGAGAGCTAAATGAACAATCGCTTGCACTAAAAGTAAGCGACCTTGCAAGCGGAGATGCCCGTGCAGTGTATAAAAATATTGGTATGGACATAAGGCAATACCAGCGTATTAAAATGGACGTTCATGCCGAGGCAATAGAAGGATACGACCTTAGAGACGGTGAACTGCTTGTGTTTGTTAGACTGGGTACTGATTATCAAAACAACTACTACGAATACGAGTTACCACTCAAGCTGACTCCACCAGGACTTTACGTAAATGAGAATATCTCCCACAGGCACATAGTATGGCCGGATGAAAACAGGCTGGATGTGCCGCTTGACCTGTTCCAACAGGTCAAATTGCGACGTAATGATGCCATGAGGGTACTAAACTCTTCCGTAAGTCTAACCTCCGAATACCAGTGGTTTGATCCGGACAAGCCATCCAACAAGGTCAAGATAAAGGGTAATCCAAACCTTGCCAATGTCAAGACCATCATGATAGGTATTCGCAATAACTCACGTGAGGATAAGTCTGGCGAGATCTGGGTTAACGAACTAAGGTTAACCGACTTTAACGAAGAAGGCGGTTGGGCAGCCAACAGTCGAATGAATATCAAACTAGCCGATCTGGGTTCGGTATCTCTTGCCGGTAGGGCAAGCACTACAGGATTTGGGAGTATCGACCAAAGTGTCAACGAACGCAGCAAGGAAGATTTCTATCAATATGATGTTGCTACTAATCTTGAATTGGGCAAATTTGTTGGTCCCAATAGCCGAGTCTCTATCCCATTCTATGCTGGCTATAGTGAACAGGTGGCAACACCTGAGTATTACCCGCTCGACCCGGATATTCCACTGGATGTTGCTCTCAAAAATGCCGAAACAAAGGCAGAGCGTGACAGTATCAAACAGATTTCCCAGGACTACACCCAGAGAAAGAGTATCAACTTTACAAATGTCCGCATCCAGTCCCAAAAGACAGATGTCCCATTCTATTCACCGTCTAACCTGAGTGCTACCTACTCATACAACGAGACATACAGAAGGAACATAGACACAGAGTATCTTACTGACAAGAACTACAGGGGGATTTTAGCATACAACTTCCTAAACAGACCTAAGGCCATTGAACCATTCAGGAGCATTAAGGGTAAATCACTGGCCCTGATTCGTGATTTCAACTTCTACCTCGCTCCAACACAGTTGGGTTACCGCTGGGAAGTCAGTAGAGGCTATCGCGAGGAACAGCTTAGAAATATTACTAATCCATCATTCAAGATACCGGTAAGCGTCAATAAGGACTTTTACTGGAACAGGCATTTTGAGATAACATACAACCTGACCAAGAACCTTAAGATGGACTTCAGGTCAAGCAACAACGCAATAATCGATGAACCCGAGGGGCCGGTTAACAAGAACCGTTACCGCGATGACTATGAACTCTGGAAGGATTCCGTGATGTCTAACATCCTCAATCTTGGAAGAACTACCAATTACCAGCACAACCTCAGTGTCAGTTACCAGATACCTGTTAACAAGCTACCTTTGCTCGACTGGACCTCAGCATCTGTCAACTATGGGGCATTATACAACTGGCAGCAGGGACCTGTTACAACCCTTGAATATGAGTGGGGTAATACTATCCGAAATTCCAATTCCATCCAAGGTAATGCCCAGCTTAACTTTACAAGCCTGTACAACAAGTCTCCCTATCTCCGGACTCTGACCCAGAGTTCGCAACGCGGACGAAGTACTGCTCAAAACAATAACCAACAAGGAGAGACTGTACGCTTTACCCAGCATAACATTGAACTAAAGGCCGGTGAAGGTCTTACAATCAACCACCGTCTGGGAACTTCAAATGTTACTGCAAGGGTCTTCAACGAATCTGGCCATCCCATCAGGGGCGACCAAAAGATAGTTGATAACAATACCCTGATCTTTACCCCAAGTCAGGATGCAAGCAACGCAAGGATCATGGTATCAGGACAAAAGACTGAAGAAAAGAAGCCCGGTAAGGAAGTTAAAGACTTTGCTTTCAGATTCCTGACCGGGGTCAGGAACCTGTCCCTTACCTACTCGGAAAATAATGGGACCATTCTGCCTGGTTATATGCCCAGATCCAAATTTTTAGGTACATCAAACTATGAAGGTACAAGTGCTCCTGGTTTACCCTTTATCCTGGGATGGCAGAACCGTGATTTTGCAATGGAAGCAGCACAAAAGAACTGGCTGACTACCGACTCTACCCTCAACACTCCATATACAATGACCCACAGCCAGGATGTCACCATCCGACTGCAGTTGGAACCACTAAACGGTCTAAAGATAAATCTGACAGCCAACAGGAGATTTCAAAAGGGTATTAACGAGTACTACCTGTACAGTGATGGCGGCTTTAATGCATACAACACCATGGAGAATGGATCCTTGTCAATGACCGTCAACACCTTCAAGACGGCTTTCAAGAGCGTTGAAAAGAGAGGTGTATATCAGTCAGAGATATTTTCCCGCTTCCTTGACAACAGGCAGATCATAGCAAATAGATTAGGAGAGGAAAGGAGGGGCAGCAATTTCCCGACAGGTGTTTATCCTGGGTCTCCATATGAAGTACTTGAAGGAAGACCTTATCGTCCTGAAGGCTATCCTGAAGACGGGCTTGGCGTTAGCAATGGTGCCGACGGTTACTCTCTGACATCGCAGGATGTAATGATCCCGGCCTTTCTGGCAGCATACACAGGCAAGAGTGCTGACAATATCTTCCTGGATGCAATTCCTTCAATATTGCAAATAAGACCCAACTGGACCATCAACTACGACGGTCTGTCTCGTATCAATTGGCTTAAAAAATATATCCGCTCATTCGATCTGAGTCATTCTTACAGGTCTACATACAACATAGGTCAGTTTATTACAAACTTCGACTGGGAAGAGATGCGTGACGGCTTCAGCTACATAAGAGACGAGAAGGGCAACTTCATTCCAAAGTACCAGATCAACGGTGTATCCATATCTGAGCAGTTTGCCCCCCTAATCATGGCCAACATTGTGTGGAACAACTCGTTGTCGACCCGCTTTGAATACAAGAAAAGCCGCATTATCAACCTGAGCCTCAACAACAACCAGCTTATCGAAAATTACAACGATGAATATGTGGTTGGTCTTGGATACAGGTTTGACAAGATGGATATGATACTGGGCTCTGGCAAGAACGCCAAAAAGCTTTCATCTGACCTTAATCTGAGAGCCGACATCTCGATAAGGGACAACTTCTCAGTTATAAGACGTATTGAGGAAGCAGTCAACCAGCTTACATCAGGTCAGAAGATTACAACTCTAAAGTTTACTGCTGACTATGTGCTTAGTGACAGGTTTAATATGCAGTTGTTTTATGACAGACAGCTAAACTCTCCTTATATCTCAACAAGCTACCCAATCACGAACAGCAGTTTTGGGGTAAACTTCAGATTTTCACTTACTCAGTAGGGTCTGATAAATAATTATGGAAAAACTGACCGTATCATAAAAATTAGTTAATTTTGATTCGTAATCTTATAATTCAGCGTCATGAATATACCTGAAAATTTAAAGTACACTAAAGACCACGAGTGGGTCAGAGTAGAAGGCAACATTGCAACAGTTGGTATTACTGATTTTGCACAAAGTGAACTGGGCGACATCGTTTTCGTTGAAATTGACACCGAAGATGAAGAACTGGCACAGGAAGAGGTTTTTGGTACAATAGAGGCAGTCAAGACAGTCTCTGATCTTTATATGCCCCTGTCGGGAACTATTATAGAGGTTAACGAAAATCTTGAATCACAACCTGAGTTGGTAAATAAAGATCCTTACGACGGAGGATGGATGGTAAAGGTTGAGATCAAGGACAAAGCAGAGATCGACAAATTGCTGTCTGCCGAGCAATACAAAGCCCTGATCGGTTAACAACACTGTTGTACAATTAAAGCATTTAGTCCGCCTCGCCCCAACGAGGCGGTTTTCTTTTCTATCACCAATACTTAAATGGCTTAGCAGCAGCTTCTACCAGGCTTTATACTACCCCGGCAGGCAACCGGAGAGGCATAACAGTCCGGATATTTTATTCTCCCTGCTCCTCCCATTTCTTAAGCAGGTTATAAATAGTTGACTTCCCAATATCAAGTTTAGCAGCAACTGTCTTTACATCATTGTGATACTTTTCAAGATAATGCCTTATTATCTTATCGGAATACTGCTTCATCGTCATCTCCTCACTAAAAAAATCAGCAACTGATGCAGTGCTGTTGAATACAATATGCTCCTCGTCAATTACAGTGGAGTCGGTAAGAACAGCTGCCAGTTCAATAACTGCCTTTAGTTCACGCACATTCCCTGGATAGGGATACTTGAGCAATTTCCTATTGGCTGCAGCACTTAGCTCCTTCTTATCCATCCCATTTATATTACAAAAGTCTGTAAGAAAAATCCCGGCAAGCAGTATTATATCCTTCTTCCTTTCCCGTAATGAAGGTAGGTAGACCGGGATCCCCATCAGACGGAAATATAGATCCTCTCTGAAGCGCCTGGCCCTCACCTCCTCTGCCAGATCGACCGTTGAGCCCGCAATAATTCTCACATTGAGGTCCTTAGACTTTTTACCCTGGGCGGACTTTATACTGCCTGTAAGATAGCTTAGCAGGGAAAATTGCACATCGGCTGGCAAAAGTTCTATATCCTCAATAAATAAGGTCCCGTTGGCAGCCTCAGCAATCTTGCCCGACAAGGGTATTTCACCATCCCTCAGATCCTCGACACCAAAAAGCTCCTCTCTTATCATACCAGGAGGAACAGCTCCCACACTGAAGGATACAAAGGGCATAGCAGCCCTTTCAGAGTTGTAATGTATAGCCCGGGATATCATGCCTTTGCCTGTTCCCTCTTCTCCACACAACAGCACATTTACATTTGCCATCCTACTTGCCTTCTCCATAAGAGCCAAGGCTCTCTTCATGGCTCGACTCTCACCAACTATCTCCTCAAAATCATAATAGCGCTCAGATATCTCAGACCTTAGTTTGCTCAGTTCCTGACTTATCTTAAACTTACTCCTGATATGGCTGATACAATGAAGAAGCCTCTCCCGCACATTCTCATCCTTGGCTATATAGTCATAGGCTCCTAGCTTAAGCATCTGGACAGCAAGCTTGAGGTCATCATGGCCAGAGATAACTATCACCTCGGTCGATGGACTCAAACGTTTAATCTGCCCTAGCAGATCAAGACCAAAATAATCTGGTAATCCTATATCCAGAGTTATGACTTCAGGATGTTCTGAAAGATGTCTGATCAAATCCCCTCCATTAAAAAAAGTGCTGATTACCAATTCTTTCTCTTTCTTGAGAGCATTTGCTATAAGGCTATTAAACAACCTGTCATCCTCAACGACGAATATTTTCATCTCAGGGCTATATGATTCAACTTGATTAACGGTAAATTTAAGTTCTAAAACTAATTAAACTATATTTACCGGGTGGCAAAATAAAAGCCCGAAATCTCTGTTTTATTATTGAATCATTGCCGTTCAGCTGATGCCGATAAGAAAATTGATATTACTCTCAGCCTTGTTTTGGCTCGTTTCCTGCTCAACTCAAAAAAACACCTGGCTGTCAAGGAATCATAATGCCATGACTGCCCGTTACAATATTCTGTTCAACGGGGAACAAAGTTTTCAGCGCGGGGAGGAACAACTGAGACAAAATCATCAGGATCAGTTCACAAGTATTCTTCCACTCTTTCCTTATAGCGGTGATGATAAGGCCGGTGCTGTCAAAGGTGATATGGATAATGCAATTGCAAAAGGCCTTAAGGTCATACAGAAGAAAAGTATCACAGTCCGCCCCAAAGGGCGCCCTGACCGCAACAACCCCAGGCAGGTCGCATTTTACAATCAAAGAGAATTCAACAAGGTAGTAGGAAACGCATATATCCTTATCGGCAAGGCTCACCTTTTCAATCATGAATATTACGATGCCCTGCCTGCCCTTGATTATGCCTTCAGGGACTTCCCCGGAAAGCCTGTGCAGTATGAAGCTCTCATATGGATGGCAAGAACACGTATCGAGATGGGGGATTTCGAAAATGCACGTATTGTCCTGGACCGTTACGATGCCCTTGGTGATGCTCCGGCAAAGTACTATGCGGATTATATGGCAACCTATGCCGATTACCTCATCCGCTCAGGGCAGTACAACAGTGCCATTCCTTTCGTTGCGGCTGCGGCTGAAGGAGCCCGTGACAAGTGGGACAGATCCAGACGCAACTACATCCTGGCCCAGCTTTATGAAAAAGCCGGTCGCCTTGACAATGCTAAAGATGCGTACCTGAAGGTAGCCCGCTCTTCTCCAGGATATGATATGGAGGTAACAGCCCGGCTTAATGTGATGCTTCTTGAGAGTAAGCTAAACGGCAATATAGGGGAGACAGTCAGGGAATTGGATCGTATGGCCGGACAATTTAAGAACCAAGAGTACAGGGACAGAATCTATATGACAAAGGCCAGGCTTTCACTATATGGACAAGATACGCTACAAGCCCTTGTCAATCTGAGGCTGGCTGCAGGATACAACATTGGTAGCAGGGATCTCCTGGCTGAATCCTTCCTCAACATGGCTGATATATATTTCGACATCCCTGACTACATGGCATCCTATGCTTACTACGACAGTGCTCTGATAAATATCCCCCAGACTCATACCAGACTGGAACAAATCAAATTCAGACACAAGGGACTGAAGAACTTGTCGGCCCATCTTAATACTATTTATACACAGGACAGTCTGCAACGGCTGGCAGCTATGACTGATGAGGAACTAAACTCCTATCTGGAAGCATATGTGGAGGCTGAAAAACAGTCGCGTCTCAACAAGGATATAAGTGGAGGAGGCTCAAATTATAATACAGGTTTCGATCCCCTGCTGCAAAGAAGCATGTCATCCCAAATGTATGGTAGTCAGGACGGACGTGGTGCATGGTATTTCTACAATCCTACCATGGTCACCCTTGGTAAAATGGAGTTTGAAAGACGTTGGGGTCGCAGACCAGCTGAGGATAACTGGCGTCGCTCGGATAAGAGTGCCGTTGCAATTTCCGACTTCTCACAACCACCAGCTCTTCCAGGTGACCCGGGAGAAAGACCGCAGGACACGCCCGGAGCAGGCACTATTCCAGACGGAGCTCTTGGACAATCTGATGAGCTACCAAGTGTAGACAGGCTCAAATCAACAATTCCCCGATCCAAAGAGGATATTGAAGCATCTCACAAGCTAAAAGGTGAAGCCTACTTCAAAGCAGCCCTTGTTCTGCTGGATTATTTCAATCTGCCTGAACAGGCCATCGTGCTTCTATCTTCTCTGCTCAGTCAATACCCTGATCACGAACTTGCAGAACAGGCCTTGTTCTGGAGCTATAGGGCACAGCTTGCTGCAGGTAATGAACAACAGGCACAGACTGTGGGCTCAACATTGTTGCGACGCTTTCCGGACGGATACTATGCTCCTTTTGTGAGAGATCCTGAATATGCCACAAAGCTCTATGAGGCATCAAGGGAACTATATACTAGATACGAGGATGCATACAATGCATATAGGAGCAATGGCTTTGAAGAAGCTTTGTCCCATACATCTTACATCAGAAAGGGCAATCCAGATCCATCCCTGGAACGTAAGGCAATACTATTGTCAGCAATCAGCAACGGAAAACTGGGACAAAAGGATGGTTTTGTTAGAGACCTGAAGGAACTATCAGGAGAATATCCTGAAAGTGCTGAAGGAAAGATGGCAGGAAAATGGCTTGCAATGCTCGATGAAGGTATGCAACCGGCCGCCGGGCCTGTTGCCTATGGGGATGCAAGCGTAAGTGTTGGATTGGCCGGTACAGACGACCCTGGCTCAACTGCCTTCGGACCTCTGTATTCTTTCGAGCCATCATCCACTCACAGCATTTTCGTAGTTGTAGATGCTGATGCCAATATCAACAGGTTGATCTTCAATTTGGCAGACTACAACTTCAATCGCTTCCTGCTTGCAGATTATGAGCTGGAGGCACATACCTTGCCAAATGGTCAAAGACTTATAAGCATAAGCTCATTCAACAATAACCGCGAAGCAATGGATTATTTCTATGCTCTTCGCTCCAATCCCCGCCTGCTGAATGTAGGTAATATCAACAGAGCTCTGATAATGACTGCATCTGAAACCAACCTCAAGGTCCTTCTGAAAACGGGAAACCTGGAGGCATATCAGAACTTCTTTACAGAAAATTACCTGTCGGGAAGTGGAGGTTATATAATAGATGTGTTGTACGAAACCCAAAACTAAACAACCCCGGTCTTCTTAGTAAAAACGAAAATCAGAAAGAGGATGGAAAATATACAAAAGTACAGATTACTGTGGGTTGATGACGAAATAGACCACCTAAGGGCTCACCTTCTGTTTCTCGAAGAAAAGGGCTTTACGGTAGATACAGCAACCAACGGCAGGGATGCAATAGATATGCTTTCAGGCGGAGCATATAGTCTGGTATTCCTAGACGAAAATATGCCGGGACTTAGCGGACTTGAAACACTGATGAGAATCAAGGAGCAGAATCCTGCGCTGCCAGTTGTGATGGTTACCAAGAGCGAGGAAGAGGAGATTATGGATCAGGCTATTGGCAGCAAGATCGCCGATTATCTGATAAAACCGGTAAATCCAAACCAGATTCTTTCCTCAATCAAAAAGATTCTGGGTCGCCACAGCCTTGTCAGCAAAAAAGCCACTACTGATTATCAGTCTGTATTCTCAAGGATAGGAATGAGACTCAATGAGAGGCTCAACTACAATGAGTGGTATGAATTGTACAGGCAACTGGTATTCTGGGAACTTGAGCTGCAGTTTACCGACAGCTCGATGAACGAGGTACTGCTGATGCAAAAAAATGAAGCCAATAAACGCTTTGCAGTTTTTGTAAAGGAAAATTACTCCGACTGGCTCAACAGCGATGATGCACCTATGATGTCGCACACTATGATGAAGCGCAAGGTCCTGCCCATGCTCAAAAAAGGCGGACCGGTTGTAATGATAGTTATAGACAATTTCAGATTTGACCAGTGGGAGGTAATTAAAAGGGAAATAGCTCCATTCTTCAGTTTCGCAGAAGATGAGCTGTATTTCAGCATCCTTCCTACTGCTACACAGTTTGCACGTAATGCTATCTTTTCAGGTTTGCTTCCACTCAATATAGCCAGAATCAGGCCTGACCTCTGGGTTGAGGATGACGAAGAGGGAAGCAAAAACCAACATGAGGAAGAGCTAATAAAGGATTATATTGCAAGGGTTAGGGAACCTTTCAAGGTATGGTATGAGAAAATCAACGATTCCGATTCAGGAAAGAAGCTTCTCGACAATTACAAACGCTTCAGGGAAAATGATCTGTCAGTAGTTGTGATAAACTTTATTGACATGCTGTCGCATGCACGTACAGAACTCAAGATGATTAAGGAACTGATTACTGATGAATCATCCTTCCGTTCGCATACCCGCTCATGGTTCCTTCACTCACCGTTGTTCGAACTCCTAAAGCGCCTTTCACAGGAGAAAGTAAAAATAATACTGACTACCGACCATGGAACCATACGAGTACAGGATCCCGTCAAGGTAGTGGGAGACAGAGCAGTAAATACCAACCTCAGGTTTAAACAGGGTAAGAACCTTGCCTATGACGACAAGTCAATCTATGAAGTCAAGAAACCCGAGCAGATCTTCCTGCCAAGGCCCAACGTTTCTACAACCTATATCTTTGCGACCGGCAATACTTTCTTTGCCTATCCCAACAACTACAATTACTATGTAAACTATTACAAGGATACATTCCAGCATGGAGGTATTTCCATGGAAGAGATGATGGTTCCTTTTGTCGTTCTGGAGCCAAAGTCTTAGTTTTACATGCTAATTATTTGAGTAATGATCTTTTCGGCAAAAACACCTGAAGAACTTGGGGAGGCCGCCAGAGCTCTGGTGGCCTTGCTCGATGTACAACCGGTAGCTGCTTTCTACGGTGAGATGGGGGCAGGTAAAACAACCCTGATAAAACAGATTTGTAGGGAACTGAAGGTGCTTGACCCTGTCAGTAGTCCTTCTTTTGCAATTATAAATGAATACAGATGCGAAGACGGACGTCCCGTATATCACTTTGATCTGTACAGGATGAAAAAGCCTGAAGAGCTTTTTGATATAGGTGCGGATGAATACCTCTATGGGGGTGACATTTGTCTTATTGAATGGCCCGAAAAGGCAGAAAATCATATCCCATTTGAAAGGATTAACGTTAACCTCCAACTCCTTCCCGATGGTACCAGAGAGATCAGGATCAATAACACTACCCCCTGATATGCCGGCCAGTTAATATGCTTTTTCTAGAAAGGCATTCTTAATAATTTTGTATATTCGGGTAATCTAAAGACTTCAATAACATGACCAACATCGAGAAACGGGCATCTTTTATTGCAATCAGGTATACCCAGCACATCACCAGTGAAGAGATGCTTGAGGTGGGTCGGAAACAACGCTCGCTTACGATTGGGATACCTCTGGATACCGACAAATCGGAAAACAGGGTGTCGTTAACACCTCAGGGTGTGGAATTGCTTGTTGAGAATGGCCACAAGGTTGTCATTGAGTCTGGTGTTGGTGAAAGGGCAAATTATTTTGATAGGGATTTTGCTGAAGCAGGGGCCATCGTTGCAAGTGGTAAGGATGAAGTATTCAGATCAGATATCATACTTAAAATCTCCCCTCCGACTGAGGAGGAAATAGAAATGATGACAAATGATCAGGTCATCCTCTCCTACCTTCAATTTTCAAAGCAGACCAGAGAATCTATTGTCAAAATGATGAACAGGCGGATTAATGCAGTCGCCTATGAATTCATGCGTGATAATGAGGGTTGCTATCCTGTAATTCAGAGCATGAGTGAAATTGAAGGTTATGCTGCTATCAGCATTGCATCCGAATACCTTAGCAAGGCACATGGAGGGAAGGGAGTATTGCTTGGTGGAATCACCGGAGTTTCGCCCACTGAAGTTGTTATTATCGGAGCCGGCACTGCAGGCGAATTTGCTGCAAGAGCTGCACTTGGACTGGGCTGCCAGATCAAGGTGTTCGACAATTCCTATCAGAATCTCAGGGAACTTGAACGTAATCTGGGCCAGCGAGTGTTTACCTCTGTGCTGCATCCCCACGTACTTACAAAGGCATTAAAGTCTGCAGATGCCGTGGTGGCAAGTCTACGCTATTTTGAGAATGATACAGCTTTCTATATAACCTGTGAGCAGATTGAACAGATGAAACCAGGATCTGTGATAGTGGATCTTAGCATTGGCGACGGACGCTGCTTTGAATCCATGGCAGCGTCTTCTCACGATCCTGACAAACCATTTATAAACAAAAATGGTGTCATACACTATATGACACCAAACGTAGCTTCAAGGGTTTCACGTACCGCATCCATTGCACTAAGTAATATTATCGCACCCATTATTCTCAAAATGGCAAATGCCGGGGGTATTCACCAGCTAGTCAAGGAAGATCTGGGCGTAAGCAATGGCACCTACCTGTATAAAGGCATACTAACAAACCAATATATAGGTAACAGCCTTGGACTGCCATCCAAGGACATAGGCCTGCTACTTGCTGCTTTCTAAGCACAACTTATACTGCAACGACTTCCCTAACTACCGGAACCTTGGTTCTGATAACCATCTCAACCCCATTGCGAAGGGTCTGCATACTCATTGGGCAACCGTCACATGCACCTATAAGCTGAACCTTCAATATCCACTCATCAGTAAGATCAATGATGTTGATATCACCACCATCAGCCTGCAGATAAGGACGGATCTCATCCAGAGCAGCCGCCACCTCCTTCAAAACAATGTCTTTCTCGCTATTATCCATTACTCTATACCCCTCTTATTTTCTGTTAACTTCAACTATTTTCGTACGTGGCAGCTGGCTGTTGCGCTTCTCAACTGCTTCAACAACTGCATCAGCTAGTTTTGAGAATGCAACTCCTGTGATACTATCAGTATTAAGCGCTGCTGGCATACCTTCATCTCCACCCTCCCTGATACTTTGTACTATCGGGATTTCTCCAAGTAGCGGTGTGCCTGTCTCCTCTGCCAGTTTCCTGCATCCTCCCTGTCCAAAAATATAGTACCTGTTCTCAGGCAGCTCAGCAGGGGTAAACCATGCCATATTCTCCACAAGTCCCAATACCGGGACATTTATCTGTTTACCCTGAAACATACTGATACCCTTGCGTGCATCAGCAAGTGCAACATCCTGAGGTGTACTTACTACAACAGCTCCTGTCAAAGCAATTGTCTGCACTATGGTCAGGTGAATATCACCTGTGCCTGGAGGCAAGTCTATCAGCAAATAATCCAAATCACCCCACAGACCATCAGCTATCAGCTGCCTTACTGCAGAGGTTGCCATCGCCCCTCTCCATACAAGAGCATCAGTGGGATTGACAAAATATCCTATACTAAGCAGTTTTACACCATATTTCTCTACCGGGATAATCCTGTCCTTTCCATCAACCTTCTCTACATAGGGACGTGCATCTTCGGTAGCAAACATCTTAGGTACAGAAGGCCCGTAAATATCAGCATCAAGCAAACCTACACTGTATCCCTTAAGGGCAAGCGCAACCGCAAGGTTGCTGCTTACAGTAGATTTGCCAACTCCTCCCTTACCTGATGAGATAGCTACAATATTCTTTATCCCGCTCAAAGGGGGCTCCTCGATCTTCTTTACCTGCCTTGGCTTAACCTTGACATAAATATTACCCTTGATCTCAACACCGTCACCAATATAGGTCTCTATGGCCTTCTCGGCAGCACTTTTAATGGGACCTATCATGGGATCATTTGCGCGATCAAAAAGCAAGGAAAAACTGATTCGCTTGCCATCAATGCGGATATCATCCTCTACCATCTCCAGGCTGACAATATCCTTGCCCTTGCCCGGGTGAACCACATGCTTGAGAGCATCAAGCACCAGCTTCGGATAAAAGCTCATGTTGTTTTATTTAAACCAATTAAAAACTGTAGCAAAAATACTAAAATAAAAACGGATAGCAATAATCTGATTATTACAGATTCGGAATCTCCTTAATTGGATCCCAGAAAAGCATCTCAAAGCGCTGAACCTTGTCATCGACAACCTCAATCCCCTCCCTACGTAGCAGTTCCTCCATCGAGGCCCCCGACCTGAAGGCATGTTTTCCTGTAAGCATGCCGTTGCGGTTGACAACTCTGTGGGCCGGGACATCATCCAGTCTTGGCCCAAGATTATTCAATGCCCAACCCACCATTCGAGCAGCGCCAGGGGAACCAATTGCAGCAGCAATGGCTCCATAGGAAGTTACCCTGCCCTCTGGAATCAGTCGAGCAACCTCATATACAAGATCAAAAAAGCCCTGATCTTTGGGTTTATCCTTGCTGGTCATCGAATGCAACTCTTCTGCCTGTGTTTCGGTAGTTGTCCCGGGGAATATCAACCTGCGGCTCAACAAGCGTATTCTTGTTGTCAAGTCTGAAACTCAAATACTTGATTGCCATACCCTGTCCAAGGAAACGCTCCTCGTAATACGTTCTCACTGACAGTATCTCATCCTCAAACCCGGAATTGTATAGATCTGATTGATCCGTAATCATTGTCAACCCATTATGGAGCACCAGCTCACGGGTATAGGTGTACATAAAGTTACTGTCGGTTTTAAGATGGATAATACCTCCTGGCTTTAGGAATCTGGCATATAACTCTAAAAACCTGCAGGCGGTAAGACGCTTGCGTGTCTTTTGCATCTGTGGATCGGGGAAGGTCAGCCAAATCTCATCAATCTCTGATGGAGCAAAGAAAGAACCTATCATCTCTATCCTGCTTCTGATAAAAGCAGCGTTCCTTAGACCCTCTTTGTACGCAGTACTTGCTCCATTGTACATTCTTGCCCCTTTGATGTCCACCCCAATAAAATTCTTGTCCGGATATTTCCTGGCAAGCGCAACAGTATATTCTCCCCTGCCACAACCAAGTTCCAAAACAACAGGATTGGTGTTGCCAAAAAACTCAGCAGACCACCTGCCTTTTAACTTGTAATCCGTCCTGAATACTTCGCTGAAATCAGCCTGAATCACGTTGGGAAGTTTGTCCATCTCGGCAAACTTCTCCAGTTTATTCATCTTCCTGGCCAAACTATTTCTCTGATTTGTTGATACGGAATTCCAGTTTACTTACTCCTCTGAGTTTCTCCTCTCGCATGCCTTGTCTGATTGCAAAGCGGTAATTCCCTGTGTGAGCCATTTTCACATAATCCCTGTATGAGGTATTAACAACATAGTTCTTACCCTTTTTCGCACCAACCCACTTACCACTACTCTCAGCTATTATGTAGTTAAGTGTGTCAGTGAACTGACTACCATTATCACTGCTCACCTCAAGGAAGAGCCAGATATTTGAATAAGGGTAGTCATCAGTATGGGTAATAGTCATACCGATATCAAGCAGGGAAATGGTATCGGTCAGCTCAACATCAAAATAAAGGGTGTCATTAATATCCCATCCGGTCTTGTCTATATCAATAGACTCCGAATAAATCACCCTGTCTGCACAGGAAGTGCAGACAGCAAGCAGTGTTAGCAATAAAAACCTAGTCATTACCATTGTTTGATATACCCTTGTTGTTGTTTGGTTTACCGGTACGGCGGGCCTTCTTTCTTCTCCTGTTATTATTGTTATTTCCCTTCTTTGCCTTATCGTCGAAGCGGGTTAGGCTTTCCTCTTCAATAACGTTTGCATATCCCGGTTCGCTCGGTCCCTTTTCCTTAACTTCAACCTCAGCTTCAAGCTCCTTGATTCTTATTCCTTTCTTGTTTAGCTTGAGATACTCTTTAACGCTGTCAACAGAAAGGGTTACTATATTGCCAGAACCTCCACTGTCCCTGCTAGAGCAGTACCACATCAAACGCTTAAACACATCTGTCTTAAGGTGGAAATAAAGTCCATCCTGTGTGTCAATAGGCGTGGATGTATCTGGGAAGTCCTGCTGTGCTTCTATATATGCATCAAGTTCATAGTTGAGGCAGCACTTCAACTTTCCACATTGACCGGCCAGCTTCTGTGGATTAAGAGAAATTTCCTGATACCTGGCTGCAGTAGTGCTAACTGACTTGAAGTTGGTTATCCAGGTTGAGCAGCAAAGTTCCCTGCCACACGGTCCGATACCACCTATGCGCCCTGCCTCCTGGCGGGCGCCGATTTGCCTCATCTCTATCCTTACCTTGAAACGATCGGCAAGAACCTTGATAAGTTCCCTGAAGTCAACCCTTTCATCGGCTATATAGTAGAAAATCGCCTTTGTCCTGTCACCTTGATATTCAACATCCCCAATCTTCATATTAAGTCCCAGGTTCTGGGCAATTCGGCGGGACTCCAGCATGGTCTCTCTTTCAAGCCCCTTAGCTTCTTCCCACTTCTCAATATCAAGTTGCTTTGCCTTGCGATAGACGCGTTTAAACTCATAATTATCCGGAGAAACTCCGTTCTTCTTCATCTGAAGCAGCACCAAATCTCCAGTCAGACTTACTATACCAATGTCATGACCAGGCGATGCTTCCACCGCCACTACATCACCTTTGGCAAGTTTTAGTTGTGCAGAATTCTTGTAATACCCTTTGCGGGTGTTCTTAAACTGAACTTCAACAATATCGCAGTTTTGAACACTTTCAGGTAAATCCGCCAACCAGTCAAAAACATCCAGCTTGCCACACCTGTCACCACAGGAATCACATTTGCTTCCTGTTACGACTATATCTTGTTCGCTCATACGCTACATCAATTTGTGGGCTTGAAAGGCCCTGATTTATATTGTTTTCTCCCGTAAAGGGATATAAAAGACTTATGACTTGAACATCATCACCATCTTCAACGCCATGTCGAGCAATACAATTCTGGCGTTGCCATTTTGTTCAATGTGAGAATATGCCAATTTCAATTCTTCAGTCATATCCTCAATATTATTGTCATTAATAAAGGGGGAAAACTTCCTTACGAAGTCTTCCTCGCCAGGACTAAGATACACCAATTCAGGTTTTCTGAAATTATAAATATAACTTTCTCTCAGCATTCCTGTAGCATAATCTATAAATGCCTTCAATTTGTCGCGCGATAAAGGTGCTACCTCATCAACCCATTTCATAATATCAAACACCTTGCGCGAGTAAGTAGACCTCATAAGGCTTGTGAACATCTCAAAGAAAACACTCTGATCCCTGGATGAGCTAAGGTAATCAACTGCCCTTACATAGTTTCCTTTGGACAGGCGTGCAGCTAGATTTATCTCAGACTCAGAAAAATCATACTTCTGCTTCAAAGCCTCTACAAGACTCTCCGTTTCAATTGGAGGAATATTAAGCATTTGTGTACGGGAAAGGATAGTTGCAAGCAGAGACTGTGGATTCTCAGAAACCAGCAGGAAAACAGTACTTGTCGGTGGCTCCTCAAGGATCTTAAGCAACTTATTCGCACCACTGACATTCATGCGCTCGGGCAGCCATATTATCATAATCTTATAACGACCCTCAAAGTTCTTCATAGAGAGCTTGCGGAGTATCACAGCGCTCTCATCGTCATAGATCACACCCGACTTCTTACCATCTGAGATCCTGTCAAACCACTGTCCGGCACTGAAGTACTGGCGTTCAAGTACAAACTCCCTGAACTCCTTGATGCGGTCGTCACTTACTGCCTTACTCCCCTCCTTGATCACAGGAAAAACAAAGTGAATATCGGGGTGCACCATCTTAGATGCCTTGACGCAGGAACTGCAGGTACCACAGGCATCGTGCTCTCCCCTGTTCAAACAGTTAAGATATTGAGCATAGGCAAGTGCAAGCAGGAAGGAGCCAGTGCCTTCACCACCCGCAAAAAGCTGGGCATGACTTATGCGATCCTCCTTTACACTGCGCAACAAATGATCCTTTATCAACTGTTGGCCGGCTATATCCTTAAAAAACATTCTGTCTTGCCTTTATCCAGTCAAAGATATGAAATTACTGCTAACTTTGACTTCAAAAAAAGCAAATGCCCACATTTCTATTCGGCGAGATAATCTTTGGACCGGTTAACAGTCGCAGACTTGGTTGTTCACTGGGAATTAACCTCTTACCGGTCGACAGGAAGCTATGCTCGTTCGATTGCCTATATTGCGAATGCGGATTAAATCCCGATGTAGGAGCACCAAAAGCAGAATTACCCACGGTAGACGAAATCACTAAATATCTGGAGCTTAAACTCCAGGAGATGTCCGGCAGCGGCCGGCTGCCGGACGTACTGACCTTTGCCGGTAACGGTGAACCAACTCTTCATCCTGATTTTCCGGAAATCATCGATTCAACTTGTGTACTTAGAGATAAGTACTGTCCTTCAGCAAAAATAGCGGTACTATCCAATGGCTCAAGGATTGGTTCACCGCGTGTATTCAATGCACTGCTCAAGGTAGATGACAATATCCTGAAACTTGATGCAGGATCGGAAAATACAATAAAGCTGCTTGATCGACCATCAGGGAAATTCAATCTTCAATCCTATGTAGAAAATCTCAAACGCTTTGATGGAAAGGTGATAATACAGAGCCTTTTTATTAAGGGCCACTACAACGGGGAACTAATTGACAATAGTAGCGACCATGAAGTAGCTGAATGGCTAAAGCTTATAAAATACATCGCTCCGGGTGAGGTTATGGTTTATTCCATAGCCAGAGATACTCCTGTGGACACTCTCCAGAAGGTCGAAGGAAAGCGTCTCAAAGAAATTGCTTCGCTGGTAGAGAAGGAAGGTATCAAGGTTCAGCTAACCGAATAAGGCAGCTATGACAGAGAGTCCCATATACCAATTGCAGGCAACTAAAGTGCTTGTTTGCCCGCTCGACTGGGGACTGGGACATGCCACACGATGCATCCCCATCATCAGAATATTGACCTCAAGGGGTATCAAGGTCGTGGTAGCCTGCTCTCCTCAGCTTAAGCCACTCTTCATAAACGAAGTACCGGAGCTTGAGCTCGACACCTTCGAAGGTGCCCGGATAAGATATTCACGAAGCAGCCATCTTGTGCCAAGACTGCTGGCAGACCTGCCTCTCCTGCTTCTTTGGTACTTTCGGGAACGACGCTTCACTAAAACCCTTGTAACCAGACATAAAGCAGATTGCATTATTTCAGACAACAGGTATGGAGTAAGGCAAGGCGGGATAAAAAATATCTTAATAACTCATCAGTTAGCCCCAATTATGCCGCGGTTATTAAAGTGGGCAGAACCTATAGCAGCCTGGGTATTCCAAACTGTGATAAAATCCTTTGATGAATGCTGGGTACCCGACCTGCCAATGCCTGACTCGCTCGCAGGTTTATTGGTTCATCGCTATCCCCTCCCCTACAACGTAAGGTTCATCGGACCTCAGTCAAGATTTACCGACTGCGACAAACCAGATATATTTCGGTCCGAAAACCAGCAGGAGTCAACATCTGCTAATGAATATGAACTGCTAGGAATAGTTTCGGGACCCGAACCACAGCGCTCCATCCTACTCGATATAATGATAAGGCAGTTTTCTACATACTCCGGCAAAAGCCTTATTCTGACAGGCAGACCGGAACAGGGAGCTCCCAAAATAGTAAAAACAGACCAGGGACCTGATCTGGCACCTCATCTTGAGACTGCACAATTAAAAGCCTTGCTTACACGCACTCCCTACATAGTATGCAGATCAGGGTACTCTACAATTATGGACCTCTATTACCTGGGCAGATCAGCCATTATCATTCCAACTCCCGGACAGACTGAACAGGAGTATCTTTCTCAATATCATTCTTCCAGACATCTTGCCATTAGTCAGGATGAATTTGTCACAGCTACACTTAGCTCACTGTTGGAAAGGCTATTACGGTTGTAGCACCATGGGCACAAATACTTCATCCTGTTGAAATTCAACACATTTCACAACTGAAAGTACTCGTCATAATATTTAATATTTTCGTCAAAACACTGTAACATTTTCACAGTATTCCCATATAAGAATGCAGTTATTTGAAAAACCAACTTTAATTCTGTTCTTATGCAGGTTTGGATACTATCTCTCAGTGCACTGATATGCCTGACTGCAATTGTTGCATACAGATACATGATACCGGATCTTATCAGGAAAAAAGCTCAGCGTCACCTGAGAGATTTAATCTTTCCGGAAGGCGAACAGCAAATGCAGGTTATTCTGAAATCTTTCCGCGAATTCACTTGTAACAGATTCTCAGAAGAAGAACTGCTGGATTATTATATGAAGATAAAAGGGCTTCAAAACATGAACTCAGGGTTATACTCTGACTTCTGGGTAAAAAAATACCTTATGAGTCCCACATTAATCAAGTTAAACTACTTTGAACAGGTTCAGTTTTACCAGAACTTTATCTGCATCACAAAGGTATCGTCCGAAACAAGCCCAAAGAAAAAATCAAAGAAATCCACCCCTGTACAGGAAGTATTTGAAAGCAGATTTGAACTTCCAGATTCACTCTCTCTTGAGAGCATTGCGCTGAAGCAGTAAATCTTATTTGCCTAAGATCTCGGCAGTGATTGGGTTGCGCAGACCTTGTGCATCAACAAACACAGCCTTCACAGATCCGACAAGAATCTTTGCCTCAACCAGAATAGGAATACGAGCATTATCATCAGTCATCCATACTGTCATATCTTCACCCGCATTAAAGATGGTTCCCTCAACTAGCAAGGGAGTGAACTTAAGACAACGAAAACGTCTGCCATCACGGGTCTTAATCTCTTCCCGCCCAAGGTATCTGATATAGAGATCAAATACCTCTCCATCAACAATCATCACTATAGGGATCTTATCTCCTGGTTTATATTTTGAGAAATCCAGGTTACGGGCATAATAGACAAGGCTTACTATGTCCAGACCGCACTCAGGCCAGTCAATGGTCTTGTAAATAGGAGCTCCACCTTCCTTGCTGATTTTAGTATTTATCTTCCTCTTGTCCTTATCAAATGAATAGTATTCATATGCTTTATAAGAGCCCTCCTGAGTACTTCTTATAAATTCAAAGGGCTTCATACTGATTGGATCTACAAAAGACTGAAAGGTATCTCTGACCATGAATAATTTGTCGTAACCCTTGTGGGTTACGCCTACTGCTTTAAAATGATATGCAGGCTTGCTGTCTTTTTTTACTGAATCAACGGAGAATGTTACAAGACCTGCATTTAACCATATAAAACCCCAGTTGTAAACAGCATTATATGTCACTTTTTCTCCGTCCTTAAAAACGAAGTTGGTAACAGTGCAGTTACCATTACCCTTTAGCAATGAAGGGCTCAATAACAACGATAGCAATACCGTTGTCAGCACTCTTGTCATATTGGTTCGCCCCATATATAATGCTATTTATTTCTTGAAGACTGCGACTTTCTCATTCTGGCAACAAAGTCATAAATATCAAAGGTCGAAGGATCAAAGTTTATGAAATGATCCCAGTTTGCTCTGGCATTTATGTATTCAGGATAGTAATATAGTTTCTCAGGCTGAATACCTTTTTCAAAATCACCAACATCCCACTTGCCATTACCATTCACGTCCTCAACAATTCTGATAAGGTAATCTCCAGGCCTCAGATATCTAAATCCCATCTTGCCATTTGTTGGTACTTTGGAAGTCCTTACAATATTCTCCTGCCTGTCGAGCACTTCAAGCACCCAGGATTTATCAGGCTGAGCTACCTCTATATACAGTGTAGCATAGGTATCAGCAGCACTTACAGTAAAACGCTGCCTTACAGGCTTGTTTGATACACCATAAATATCTGTAAAAGCTGCTGAATCTATTTCAACTACATAGGCAGAACCGGCCTCGCGCTTAAAATCAACTGCGTATTGTCGTATATAGATGCTGTCTTTTACGAGTCTGATATCAACAGGAACCAGGGTGCTATCAAGCTCCTGAGACAGTCTTATTGCATTGCCGTCTGCCTTATCCAAGGGAGTAGGGAAGGTCAGTGTCAACCTGTCAAGTATCCCAAATGTTGGCTTTATACCATCAACTCTTAGCGATGGGAGTTCAACCTGCTCATCATCCTTTTTACGCCCTCTTCCTTCACGCTGACTTCCTCCATAGTCAATAAAAAAAGCATTGATTGTGTCGTTCTTCCATTCTGGTTGTTTAAGCGAGTCAAGCACCTGATATCTCAAATGCAACAGCAATGAATCAGAATTAATCAATACACTATCCCTAAGCCAAACTGTAATGCTATCATTTCGCGGCGAATTCTCAAGTATAAATAAATCAGCATCTTCTCTGCCTACAACCTTTACTTCGGCCTTTACATCCATTGGCCTGCTGAAATACAGATCCGCCTTGTTGCGAGCTGGACGCTTATAATCTGTCAGGTAAGGGGCTACATTATCCTCCTGAAACATAAAGAGACGCAAACTATCTGGCAGAAACGCAGGTACCTGTACCACAACAGCTGAGTCACTTCCTACCGAGTCAATCCTCTCATGAAAGCCATAGTATGGTGTAATGATCTCATCATACCAGGCTATCCTCTCACCAGGCTGATCGTACTTGTAATTTCTGTTGGCATCCTCAAGTGCATACAACTTATATCCAATTGGAGCCAGGTTCTTTATCGAGAAATATCCTTCCGCATTAGTTCTTGTGACCCGCAGGGGCACAAGAGTACGAAAGGCCGAGTCAGCATGATTGGAATAAACCATTACCAAAGCATTGGCTACCGGAGAAAGGTCTGATGCGTCCAATAAATGGCCGGAAATAGCCATACTATCAATGTAGTCTCCCGTCGAGAAAGAAAATGCAAAATTCTCTAAGACATTCCCTTCATTGTTGTCCTTGATTGCATCAGCAAAATCAAGTGTGTAGGTTGCATTGGGTTGAAGATCTTCCTGAAACTTAACAATCATGGTCTTACCGCGGGTGGTAACAGCAGGCTGCTTGTTGACTGGTGGTGACACCATCAGCTTTTGAAAAATGTCTGAGACCTGGATTATTTCGTTAAATTCAATTCTGATCTCATCTCCAAGAAAACTCAGAGAATTAGCTGCAGGTATTGACTTAACCATATAGGGTGGCTCTTCATCCTTTGGTCCCCCAGTAGGCATGCCAGTACTTGCACAACCCCAAAACCCAATAATCAAGGTCAAAAACAGCCCAAGCTGAACCAGCCCTCTATATCTGAATAACAACATATGTCTAAACCACTGTTTCAGTTTCATCCAACCTGCAGTTTTATATCATTTTAAAGTAACAAAGGTAAAAACTTTATTAATTCAGAACTTAAAACATATAGACAGTAAGCATAAATCATACCTTAATATTGCCCGAAAGGCAAAATGTGATATTTTTGTCCTGTATAATGCAGGAAATTATGGAAACGTCAAATAACACTACACCCAATAAAAACAGGAAGCTGATTGCAGCTGCAATAACTGCCGGAATACTGCTGGTTGTGATTTCCCTGTTATTTATTTTTCAAAACAGGCAACTTAACACTATTGTTGAGAATCTGAATGAGGAAAAGGATATTCTGACAGAAGAATATCAGAGCCTGGTTATGAATTACGACTCTCTTCAAAGCGACAATGACTCTATCAATTATCTCCTGCAAATAGAAAGGGACAGGGTAGCTCAGCTTATTGAAGAGATAAAGACAGTAAAGGCTACGAATACTGCTAAAATCAGAGAGTACCAGAAAGAACTATCAACTCTCAGAGGTGTATTAAGATCCTATATTGTACAGATTGATTCTCTAAACGCCCGTAATCAGGAACTAACACAGGAGAACCTTGAGCACAGGAGAAGATACAACCAGATTCAAAGTTCATATAAACAGTTGGAAGAGGTTAAGGCAGAGCTTGAACAGAAGGTTACTATCGCCAGCAGACTTGATGTTACAAATACTGAGGTAACGGGACTTACCGCCTCTGAACGCAAAAGCGACCGCGCCAACAGGGTAACAAAAATCAGAGTCTGTTTCACCGTTCTAAAGAACGTGACTTCACCTGTGGGTATGAAAGATTTCTATCTTCGTATCGAAAGACCTGACGGCCAATTACTTACCCACTCCCTGGACGACAGGTTCAGATTTGAGGATTCAGACATCAACTATTCTGCAAAAAGATCTATAGAATATGGTGGTGAAGAAGTAGATGTATGCATCTTCTATAATGCTGATGCAGGTGAACTACAATCAGGCGAATACATCTGCGATATATTCGCTGATGGCTTTCACCTGAAAACAGTGCGTTTTTCTCTTCGCTAGTCCTTAATGTTCGTGATTGAACTTGTAGGGAGTCAGCTGATATACGTAATAATTTAACCAGTTGGAATATAACAGGTGGGCATGACCTCGCCAGTTTACAGCAGGCTCACCTTCTGGGTTGTCATTGCTGTAATAATTCTCTGGCACTGCAATCTCCATTCCCTTGTTTACATCCCTCCAGTATTCCTCGGCAAGAGTATTACGATCATATTCAGGGTGACCTGTTACAAATATCTGCTTTCTATCCTCTGATACAACTATATATACTCCTGCTTCAGGCGATTCACTTAAGATAACCAATCCTTTCGTATTCCTTATTTCGTCAGCACGAACCTCTGTATATCTTGAGTGTGGAGCATAGTACCAATCGTCAAAACCCCTAAGCAGAGGTTCGGTAGGCACTTCCACACTATGACTGAAGACCCCGAACATCTTCTTATGCAATTCATACTTTTTGATACCATAATGATAATAGAGACCGGCCTGTGCTCCCCAACAGATATGGAATGTTGAAGTAACATGCTGCTTGCTCCACTCCATTATTTCACAGAGTTCCTTCCAGTAATTAACTGCCTCAAATTCCATCAGCTCAACAGGAGCTCCTGTGATTATCAAACCGTCAAAGTATCGGGTTTTAACCTCATCAAAGGTCTTATAAAACGCCAGTAAATGTTCCTGAGAGGTATGTTTATGTGCATGCGAAGATGCCATCATAAGTTCAACCTCTACCTGCAAGGGGGAATTTGACAATACCCTGAGCAGATGAGCCTCCGTTACGCTTTTCAACGGCATCAGATTCAATATAAGTATTTTCAATGGTCTAATGTCCTGCGACTGCGCACGACTCTGACTCATAACAAATACATTCTCCGCCTCCAAAAGTGATTTTGCAGGTAGAGAATCAGGAATGTTAACCGGCATATCTTTTTACCTCTTAATTCTTTACTAAACCGTAAAAGAAAATGTTTAAGATGTTGTCCAACTGGCCACTCAAATCCTGAACACTTGTGGATCCTCTGAAAAGGGGAATTTCAAGTCCACGCAGTACAACAGCAATACTCATTGCACCAAGTTGTATATCCCTGATGTTAAAGACTCCGTTGCGAACTCCGACTTCAAGAATGGTCTTCAGATAGGCCTCTTCGACAGACTCTCCTTTCTTCCTATTTGCACCCAGAAAGTTGTACTCCCCGTAAAAATCTTCCTTTAATACCTTCTGGTAATTGGCAAGCTGACTAATTGTCTGCATACGGACTATTACATAATTACGCAGCTTATCCTTTGGGCTTAAATCCGAGTCCACGACCTCCTTCAGTTTCTTGAAGAGGATTTCAGACTCAGAATCAATTACAGCCTGGAAAATATCCTCCTTATTTTTGAAATAGTAATAAAGAGAACTTTTTCCCTTTCTAAGAGCCATTGCAATGTCTTCCATCGTGGTTTTCTTGAAACCATAACGTGCAAACAAATCCCTGGCTGCATCAAGAATGGCACTCCTGTTAGCATCCTGTGAAGGTGTAAGTGAACTGCTTTCCAAACTCATATTTCAATTTTTTACTTTATAACACGCAAGTTTGAAAATTGTTTCGTAAACGCTCTCTAACAGCGTGTTTTATCAATAATACGAGTCATCAGACTGATTAAGGTGCTAACGTAAAGTCTAGCTGACGTTTTTCAAGATTAGCCTTAAGTACTTGAATCTTTACTGCGTCGCCAAGCTGGAACTTACGTTTATATCGTCTTCCGACCAGCATGTAATTTTCCTCATCAAAGGTATAATAATCATCATCTAGCTCCCTGACAGGAATCAAACCCTCACATTTGCTGTCAACCAATTCAACGTAAACACCCCACTCACTAACTCCCGAAATCACTCCATCAAACACTTCACCCACACGATCCTTAAGGAATTCTACCTGTTTGTATTTTATTGATGCACGTTCAGCATCTGCAGCACGCTGCTCCATCTCTGAACAATGCTCGCACATTTCCTCATACTTGTCAGCCGGCACACTCTTATCTCCATCCATATATCTCTGCAACAAACGATGCGCCATCATATCAGGATAGCGTCGAATTGGAGACGTAAAATGTGAATAATGCCTGAAAGCAAGTCCATAATGACCAATATTACGGGTTGAATAAACAGCCTTGGCCATTGTCCTCACAGCCAGTGTTTCAACTATATTCTGCTCACTACGACCTTTTACCGACTTCAACAATCGGTTCAATGCCTGACTGAGGCTTTCCTTTGGTTCCGGATTAGCATCCAGTCCAAATTTCCTGACAAATTTAGCAAAAGCTTCGAATTTATCTGTATCAGGTACATCATGAATACGATACACAAAGGTCTTGGGCTCACTTTTCTTATTCTTCTCAAGTTCGTTTGTTGCTATCAACTCAGCCACACGCTTGTTGGCCATAAGCATAAATTCCTCGATAAGATTGTTAGCCTCCTTGGACTCTTTGAAGTACACTGATATTGGTTTGCCTTTCTCGTCAAGCTGGAATCTGACCTCTACCCTTTCAAAATTGATTGCGCCTTTACGATATCGTCCAGCCCGAAGTTCTTTTGCAATAGAGTTAAGCACCTTCAGTTCTTCTGCAAAAGGCCCCTCACCTGTTTCAATAACAAGCTGTGCCTCTTCATAGGTAAACCTCTTGTCGGAATGTATTATAGTCCTTCCTATCCATGACTCCTGAACATGCCCCTGGCCATTCATCTTGAATACTGCAGAAAAGCAAAGCTTGTCCTCTCCTGGACGGAGTGAGCAAAGGTAATTGCTAAGACGTTCGGGCAGCATAGGTACAGTACGGTCAACTAGATACACAGAGGTTGCCCTTTCATAGGCCTCATTATCTATCACCGAGTCGGGCTTTACATAATGAGTCACATCAGCGATGTGAACTCCAATCTCCCACAAATCTTCACCTAGTTGCTGAATAGAAAGGGCATCATCAAAGTCCTTTGCATCTACCGGGTCTATAGTGAAGGTGGTGACATTTCTGAAATCTCTTCGCTTTGCTATCTCCTCCTTTGTTATTGCATCGGGGATCTTTTCCGCTGCCACAATTGCTTCTTCCGGATATGAATATGGAAGATTGAATTCGGCAAGGATGGCGTGCATTTCAGCATCATTATCTCCTACGTCCCCCAATACATCAACGACCTCACCAACCGGATTCTTGGCACCTACAGGCCATTCGACTATCCGTACAACGGCCTTCTGGCCGTTGACGGCACCCTTGAGTTTGTTCTTTGGAATGAAAATATCTCTATTGATTACCTTCCAGTCACAAACCAGGAATGCAAAATGTTCACTAACCTGAAGCTGACCGACAAAGAGCTCTCTCTTTCTCTTTATTATCTCAACGATCTCTCCCTCCAACTGGCGACGCTTCTTACGGGCAAACAGCAGTACCTTGACTTTGTCCCCATGCAAAGCTCCTTTAAGGTTAGCCTGTGACACAAATATATCCTCTCCGCCTTCATCGGGTACTATATAAGCCGAACCTGCAGCCGTCATATCCACAGTACCGGTAATCTGAGCTGCTAAAGAAAGTAGCTTGTACTTCCCGGGTACAACCTCACTCAATATACCCTCCTCAGTCATTTCAAGCAAAAGCATCTCAACAAGTTGACGACTGCTTTTCTTGGTCAAACCCATCGCTGCAGATACCTGCTTATAGTTTAAGGACCTTTTGGGATTAGCATTAAATACATCCAGTATTTCCTCCCTAAGTGCAGGTCGATTTGCCCGCTTTTCTTTTTCTTGTCCCATATACTATCCTGAAATTAATAATATGCCATTTCAACCAAAGGTAATAAAATATCACTCCAGGGCCGATATTTATGTAAAAATCCTAAAAAGAAAAGACTAGATAATACAATATCATAGCGGCGCTTTAATATTTTTGTATCTTTACGGCTCGATTTTAAAATCCTATAAATTAATATTATATGTCAAAGATTGATGCATACAATTTTGCCGGCAAAAAAGCTATTGTACGCGTGGACTTTAATGTTCCGCTAAATGCCGAGTTTCAGGTCACCGACGATACCCGCATTCGCGCTGCAGTTCCTACAATCAGCAAGATACTGAAAGATGGAGGTTCTGCCATCATCATGTCACACCTTGGCCGTCCAAAGGGTAAGTTCAACAGCGACTTTTCTCTTAAGCATATTCAGGCTCACATGGCAAAGGTAATAGGTACAGAAGTAATTTTTGCTACTGACTGCGTTGGCCCTGATGCAAAAGCAAAGGCAGCTGCCCTGAAGCCAGGCCAGGTTCTGCTGCTCGAAAACCTCCGCTTCCACCTCGAAGAAGAAGGTAAGCCAAAACTTGCTGACGATGCAAGCGAAGACGAAAAGAAGGCTGCAAAGGCTGAAATGAAGGAAAAGCAAAAAGAATTTTCAAAGACCCTTGCTTCTCTGGCTGATGTATATGTAAATGATGCTTTCGGTACTGCTCACCGTGCCCACGCCTCTACTGCAATCATTGCAGATTATTTCGATGCTGACAATAAGATGTTCGGTTACCTGATCGAAAGCGAAGTTGAAAGCCTCGACAAAGTTATTAAGAATCCTAAGCGTCCATTTACTGCTATCATGGGTGGAGCAAAGGTTTCTTCAAAAATCACAATTATCGAAAACCTGCTTGACAAGGTTGATAACCTTATCCTTGGTGGTGGTATGACCTTCACATTTTACAAGGCTCATGGCGGTAAAATCGGTTCTTCTCTTTGCGAAGACGAATACATCCAACTAGCTCTTGACCTTGAAAAGAAGGCTGCTGAGAAGGGTGTTAAGATCTACATGGCTAATGACATAATTGCTGCTGATAAGTTTGCTGCAGACGCCAACACTCAAATCTGCGAATCCAGCAATATCCCTGATGGATGGCTGGGTCTAGATGCAGGTCCTGAATCTATCAAGGAAATGAAGGAGATTATTGAAAACTCTGCTACTATCCTTTGGAATGGTCCCGTAGGTGTATTCGAAATGGACAAGTTTGCTGAAGGTTCAAAGGCAGTTGGTGAGGCTATCGTAGCTGCTACCAAGAAGGGTGCCTTCTCTCTCGTTGGAGGTGGTGACTCTGTAGCCTGTGTTAACAAATTCGGCTTTGCTGACGGAGTTAGCTATATCTCTACTGCTGGTGGCGCTCTTCTGGAATACCTTGAAGGCAAAGAACTTCCAGGTATCAAAGCTATCCGCGGATAATTAGACCAATAATGATACAATCAAAAGGCTGCCTCAGGGCAGCCTTTTTTATGGCATTACCAGCCACTTAAGTGTCATCTGGGCTGTCGCTTTCATATGAATCAGATCAGCTCCACTTATATTTATAATTCCACATTTATTCCCCTCCCTTATTGCTCCAAGCTCTTTCAATCCTGCCAGACCGCCAGCCTTGTCACTTGAAAGTGACAGCAACCCGATCCAGTCAGCCTGATTATAGCTTAAGCAATAGTCCTTTATTCTTGAAAACACAGGTACTGAATAATTATCTCTGGTCCTTGTAATTACCGGATGTAGGTCTGAATCAATACCCGGAATTGAAAGCGGGAAACTCGGATCCCCATCTGCACCGTAACGACCAAGTGCTACCGTTCCTCCTGCAAAATGAGCGTTGAGATTTCTTTTTTCATAATCAAATAGTTCAACACCTACAATATCTATTAACCCCGGGATAAGAAGACCTCCATACCATTCTAGTCCGGGCCTTTCCCTAAGTCCGGTGCCTCCACTATCCACAGAAAGAATCCGCCCCTCATCGTCTATTGTAAGAATAGGCCACGCAAGCATTTGCCCACCTTCCATGAGGGCAAAATGTGATCCAAGCATCCGCCTCTTCATCAGGAGAGTATTATTGTATTTGTACTTCTTCTGTTACCATTTGCAACTCGTCTGCACGAGTGCCCTTATTCTGTAGTTTCAGACTGTCACGGACAACTTTTATGCTGATTTCATCAATCTCAACAGAGGCCTTGTTTAAAGAATCCTGTAACAAAAGATTCCCTTCAATGTACTTTGGAAAAGTATCATTCTTAAGCTTAAGCATAAGCTCAGCAACTCGTCTTTGAAATGAGATATCAATACTCTTGTATACAGTATCAGCGACACTGTCATTGTAAAAGGCAGAAAGCATTATCCTAGTATTACGGCTCTCATCGTCATGAAGAAACTTGTATCCTGCACTAAAGCGTATTGCACCTGCCAGATTAAGCGTATCAACATCAATCCTGAAAAGATGACCCGTAGCTAAAGTATCAAGGTTACTAATCTTAATACTTGATGAACCCTGCCAAAGGTTTCCATTCTTCAATTTCTCTGCCTCATTCAATGCCTGCTCCAGAGCCAACCTTTCCCTCTCCATAAGAATCTTCACATCTGCCTCTGCCTGACTGAGTCTCTCAATCACCATCTCATAGACTTTATCATATAGCTGAGGGTTAGAAACATACCATCGACGGATGGTATCAAACTCAGCCGTCGTTAGTCCATGCTTTTCAAGTACATACTTATATGACCCGCTAATATCTGAGTTTCCAGAAATTCTGTACCCCGGCATATAAATCAGAGTAGCATCCGCCATATGTATATCTGCCAGAATCTCTGCCATTTCCTTAGGCCGTGGATATCCTTTGGGCACTTTGTATCTGTTACAGGCTGTAACTGATAAAGCAACTATTAGTATTGATAAATACAATCTGACCTTCAACATTGTCTCTGTTTTCTACACGTAAACTATTATTTCCCGTCCCCTCTAAACATTGTTCTGATCGTCTTAAAGAATAGGACAAAATCCAGTTTCAACGACCAGTTATCTATATACTCCAGATCCATCTTCATCCACTCGTCAAATGGAATATTATTCCTGCCTGACACCTGCCAGATACACGTAATGCCGGGTTTCATGGATAACCTCCTCAACTGCCATCTCTCATATTCCTTGACCTCATCTGGTATAGGAGGCCTTGGTCCAACTATTGACATTTCACCCATCAACACATTATAAAACTGAGGTAATTCATCCAGGCTTGTCTTACGAAGGAAATGGCCCACTTTAGTAATTCTTGGATCATCTGTCATCTTGAAAACAGGGCCATCCATCTCATTCTTTTCTTTCAGACTATCTTTAAGCTCTTCAGCATTTGCCACCATAGTACGAAATTTATGGAGCATAAATCGACGCCCCCTTAGTCCTACCCTTTTCTGACTGAAAAAAATCGGACCTTTGGAATCAATCTTGATAGCCAGCCCAATAATCACAAACAAAGGTGACAGAACGACTAGTACAATGGCAGAAAACACTCTGTCGAAAATATCTTTCAGACGTAAAGACAGATAGTTTACCGGTGTATTTGAGATTGTAAGTAAGGGCGATGTTCCAAGATAATGCAGCTGCGTTTTGTTGGCAAGCATTGTAAAGAAAGGAGAATAAAGTCTGAAAACAACACCTATCTCAGAGCATATCTGAACATAGGTCTCCAATAACCTTGGATCAAGGGCTTCCTTGCAGACTATGACCTCATCAATTGTCTTGTCTCTGAGAAGCTGTTCCAGATCAGTACCTTCATCCAGCACTGGAGCCACATCTGGAAAACTCATATGTGCAGAGCCATCTCCAATTATAGCTACAATTTTATAGCCCCATTCCGGATGACCTGTCAGCTGACGAATAAGAGAAGCAGCCGATTTATCTCCGATAAGCAATACATTCAGGTAGTTATAACCCTTTCGTCTTACCCTCTTGAGTAAGTAATAAATAAAAGTCTTAAAGTGGAAGGTTAAAACAAGATCAAACAGTGCAAAGACAAGGAAAAGTCCAACACCCAGATAGAAAAGATTGAATGCCCAGGCTGATACAACAAGTAAAATTGTACCTACAACCGAAAGGCCTAAGCAACTTAACAGAACCATTGAATACGGTCTGGAACGATATAATACATTTGTCCCAAACCCATTTGAAAGAAGAGTCCAAAAAATTATTATAAGCAACTGTAATATTACGCTATCCTTCTGGTGAAGTATTGATATTTTCCCATACTCAAAATACAGCGCAATATTAAAACTGATAAGGGCCAGAACAACATCTGCCATTGTAGAAATAGCATTGATTGTCTTTGCTTTTTCTTTGAGCATCCTGAATTCCGTTTAGCTTGCACGAAGATAGTTTATAAACACGACTTAGTACATGAAATTTTAAATGTTTTTCACATAAGCCTATCTGAATTGTTTTATCAATCCTACAGATACACCCAGAGATTTTGAAAGCGCTCCAACATCAACGCCAAGCATTCCATGAATGCTCAATCCATTCAACTTTGATGGACTCCATTCCATACCCATACTTCCATAAAACTGATCCTTTCCTCCTTTGAAAAAGTAACTGGGAGTTTCAACCCATGTATAACGTCCAGTGTACTGATGTACATAAGAACCGTAGTTGCGTGTAATACTCATCATAAGATCCCACGATACCTCATCGCTAAAATCACCTGCAGCTCCAATATGAATAGCGCGAAAACGGTCGCCTACCAGCTGGTAATATGTTTCCCGTGCTCCAAGTTCAGGCTCTAAATGAGCAATCTGAGAATAGGACAGAATAAATGGAGACCCCATAACCATACCATAGTGAGTCCATCCAGCGGGATAAAGTCCGTTATTCATGTACCAATCCCTTCCTCCAAATCTATATCCATAATTCGTATTTTCCTTTAGATACTTCTCTACCTCCTCTTTTGTATAAGATCCAGGATTTTCAACTCCAAGCTTCCTCATAACATCTTCTCTGAATGCAGGATCTTCAAGTTGATACAATACAACCAGAAATGGCCTTACATTGCCATTCTCATCAGTGTAATGAAAGTATGCATCAGGCATGCCTTTGCCAGACTGATATACTGTATTAACCCATTCGATAGTCAGAGCACTAATAAGGCCTTTTTTCGAAGAAGTCCATGTAAGACCTGCTATCTGATCCCTGTTCCTGACAAAGGGCTTCATCCCCGAACCATCAGCAAATGGCATCTGATAATAAAAGCGATACTCCCCATTCTCATTCGAATAATACACCCCAATGTCGTATAAACCCATATGGGCTCCAGCGGCATTTGTCATTTCACCTCCACCCAATTTATCCGAACCTTTAGCGAAAATTGAGTTCCATAAATCAATTGGAATCTTTCTGCCATCAGGGTAATAACCACCCATCAATACAGAATGGTTCAATCCTGCATAGGGCTTCAACTTTCCACCATCCCATCTGACATAGGCATATTTCTCATGTAACATTACATCTCTGTGGAACTTGACAGCACCCCTGTACTCATCATCCATGAAGCCATGGCTCACCTCACCTTTTATCTCGATTCGTCTGAGTACTCCCGGAAGCTTGGTATACTCCGGAATACCTATGGTTATTCGATCAACTGGTCTGGCATTAGAGCCATACAAAAATGAACCGCTTCCCTTATAACCGTGTTCGAAAACTGGGCTAAAAACATGGCGACCTGCCTTAAGGCTTAGAAATTTCCAGTCAATGCCAAGTGAATAGCCATGAAGATAGCCCCCGAAATGTTTGCTGTTATAATCAGCTTCCAGATGACCGCAAACTGAGATATTGTGACCAACATGAAAATCCCCCTTGAAAGAGGCAATGCCAAGAAAGGGAGCCTTACCTGATATACCCCACCTTCCCTCCTGCCCGGCATATAGCCATAATGGGGTGGTTTCTCCCGAAACTATCATGGAATATGTTGCAAGCTTACCCTGAACATTCAGCTTACCAACTGCATGAGTTGTAAGTGAAAACAATGAAAATAAAATCAACAGGTTATTTCTCATGAGGTACATGGATTTACTGACAATGCGGCAAAGTGAATTAAGGAACTTGACCATTTGGTAAAATTATGACAAGAAAACGAATATGTAAATTTTAATTATTACAACCTCCATCCGATACTGATTTATTACTTTTGACGAAAATTTGATTATATGCTAGGTTTTGATTTTATTGAAATGTTATCGGCCTTCATTGTTTTGTTTGCCGTAATCGATATTCTCGGTTCTATACCGATTGTGCTTGATATCCGTGATAAGGGAGGTAGAATTGATGCATGGAAGGCAGCCCCTGTTTCCTTTATCATACTTATTGTTTTTCTGTTCCTGGGAGAGGCTCTCCTTGGACTATTTGGGGTTGACTTATCATCATTTGCAATTGCCGGTTCATTGATACTTATGATTATGGCCATTGAGATGATACTAGGGGTTCAAATCTTCAAACACGACTCCCCTACAGGTGCATCCATAGTTCCTATTGCATTCCCGCTTATAGCCGGAGCAGGTTCATTTACGACCCTGCTGGCCTTGCGTGCTGAGTTTGCCCTGTCAACAATTATTGTTGCATTATTTCTGAATATAGTCGTGGTATTTTTCGTGCTTCACTATACCGATAAAATCAAGCATATTGCAGGTGCCGGTGGTGTATATGTACTCAAGAAATTTTTCGGCATAATCCTTATGGCTATGTCAATAAGGCTCTTTATGTCAAACTTTGCTTCCCTGCTTGTCGAAATGATAGATCATTTCAAAGGGTTGTAGAATAACTTCAACTATGCCTTATTATGTAGTGTGGGTAGGTGCCGAACCAGGTATCTACGACAACTGGAACGACTGTAGGAAAAGAATCATAGGCTTCCCCGGTGCCAGGTACAAGAAGTTCAACACTCTTGCCGAAGCTGAGGAAGCTTTTGGATCGTCACGCAGTTCAAAGCCAAAGGCCGTTAAACTCTCGGGTTTTGAATCTCCTATTCAGGATGCATTGGCCGTTGACGCAGCATGTAGCGGCAACCCCGGAGTTATGGAATATCGTGGGGTGCATGTCGGAAGCAGGCAGGAATGGTTTAACTTCAAGATCGAACTTGGAACCAACAATATTGGAGAGTTTCTTGGAATTGTTCACGGCCTTGCTTTTCAAAAACAACATAACCTAAACATCCCCATTTACAGTGATTCACAAATTGCTATAGGCTGGATAAAGGCAGGAAAATGCAAAACCAAACTAGCGGTAAACGAAAAAACAAAAAAGCTATTTGAAGTGATCAGGAGGGCTGAAGAATGGCTTGCTCATAATAGTTGGGATCAACCGCTGCTCAAATGGGAAACAAAACGATGGGGAGAGATTCCTGCCGACTTCGGCAGGAAATAATGAAGTCCAAAATATCATGAAAAGCCTGAGACCTGGCAGTTTATTGCATCATCAACGGCAGGTTGAAACAAACACGATGTCCCGTTTTTACCTTTCCATCATAGCGCTCTTCACTGCGTATATACCCAAAATCCGTCGGCCTGTTTTTTAATCCTTTTCCCTTGTAAATGTGACTAAAGGATACTGCGATTCCCATATTCCTGTATTTTTCTTCCAGGGACTTACAAGCATAATGGCAATTTCCTTCGGCACCATTGTCCTCAATTATTACCTCCAAAGCATTTCCCCGTCTCATAAATGCAATATCAAATTTGATCTTATCCTGAGACCTAAAGGCCATTATATCAGCAAGGGCATTCTCCAAAAATGGCTGTGATATCATCGAGGGTACAAGAATTGCTCCGGCATTCTGCATAACATTACTCTCTATTCTGTGTTCTATAGGCTTTCCAAGCATCTGATCCTGGACCCTCAGGAAAGACCTAAGGTAATCTATCTCCATACTTAGAGGTATCAGCTCCTGCCCGGAGAATTTCAGCACCTGTTCTATATGACGTGCTATCATATCCAGCTGATCAACAGCCCTTTCACTATCACCCACTTCGATACACTGTTTTACATTCTTAAGAGAGCTCAGCATCAGATCGGGATTACACTTTTCCTTCATTAGCTCCTTTTTCAGCTCTTCCACATTCTTCTGTTGCAATAGTCGGCGTCTTCTTTGGTAGGCTGACGCAAAAGCAATTACTGCGGAGACAGAAACTAAAATAATAAGACTCCAAAATAATCTTTCCCTCATAATAGCCTTCTTAATTCTATGGTCTCTCTCCTTAATCTGTCGCTCCAGTTCCATATCCATAACCCCTTTTGCATAGTCCGGGTTATCCTTAAGCATCTTGTCCCTCAGTGCAATATATCTCTCGAAATTAACGAGGGCACTATCATATTGCTCAATCTGCTTGTAAACCAAATATTCAGAATTCAGAAGATTTAGCAGCAACTCCTTCATTTCGTACTGCACAGCCAGGCCTTCAGCCTTTTTGTATAGGTAGATGGACTGAAGATACTCCCCCTTCTTTGCATAATTGTCTCCTAACATAGAATAGGTATTAACTTCTGCAAAACGGTCTCCCTCTGCTTTATTGATTACCAATGCCCGTTCAAGTATCCTTCCTGCCTCATCATACTTCTCCTGCCTCATCTTTAAGGAACCGATATTACTAAGCACTCTGGCCTCCATCGCATTATTCCGCTCCCTTCTGTAATACTCCAGAGCCTTTTCATAATTGACAGCTGCCTCATCGAGTTGACCATATTCTGCATATACTGCTGCAATATTATTATAGACGCTCGCAGCCTCCTCCCATTCCTGTTCTTTGAGATAAACATCAAGGGCTTTTTGATACAGGTCGAGTGATTTGGCAAACTGCTCACCATGAGAAAAAACTATGGCCATATTCTGGTAACACTGAGCAATGCCGTATGAGTTGTTAATCTCAAGCTCTAGCTTAAGTGATTGGGAAAAGTTCTCAATAGATTCGTCAAAATCTCCCTGATAGTATTTAACCAGTCCAAGATTGTTATACGCTGCGCTTAGTCTTGCTGTATCATTTACATTCCTGTAAAACTCAATTGCACGAGAATACTGTTGGGAAGCTTCACTCCAATTACTTAGGGAATACTCCAGTTCGCCTCTGTAGAAAGCTGCATACGCAGCAAGAAGATCTGGATTATATCCTTTCAGGTCTTCAATCCTGTTTATTAGTTTCCTTGCTTCAGCTACATTGACATCTATCGCCTCTACCACTAACTCAACAAGGTCTGCAAGCTTTTTTTCATCAGCTGCAGATGTAAGTTGTACCCCAACTACTGATAAAACAACAATGACTGAGATGCGCAGCATAGTAAAGGGGCGAATCATAGTCCGGTATCTATTAGATAGTATCGTAAAAATAATCAAATAGTTATAAAAATGAAATTCTCATACTTTATTTGCACTAATCTATCAGTTTGAGAATTTCTTCTGTAGCACCGCACATACTTTGTACATATTCTAGTGCAGCTTCCCCAGATTTCTTCAGATAATCTTTATTCTCATCATCCCATAATCTTTCCATAAGATTACCAAACTCCACACTGTCATTAATAGAAAAACCTGCGCCCTTTTCTTTGAGATCTATAGCTTCTTTGAACTTAAGGTGACGTGGTCCGAAAATCACAGGCATACCATAAGTAGCTGCTTCAAGTGTATTGTGTATGCCCTTGCCAAAGCCACCTCCCAGATATGCCACACTTCCATATCTGTATATTGCAGAAAGCAGTCCTATGGTATCAATTATAAGTACCCTGACATCAGCTCCGATCTCTCCCTTAACTTTGGTGTAATGGCAAACAGGAAGGGTGAAACGCCTCTCAAGCTGCTGAATATGTGACTCATCCACCATATGAGGAGCAATAATTAGCTTTACGTCCTTAGCTGAATTATTAATATAGCTTGCTATTATCTGTTCGTCAGCAGGCCATGTGCTACCGGCAACAAGTACTTTTGCCCCTGTGGCAAAATTTTCAACTACAGGAATTGGGTTGGCTGCTGCTGCAATGGCAGCAACCCTGTCAAAACGGGTATCTCCGGCAACTATATATGCCTTAATGCCAATCCCATCAAGGAGGGCGGCAGATTTCTCATCCTGAATATAAAAACACTTAACATTGTTCAGTATTTTCCTGAACCAGCCACCGTACCATTTGAAAAAGATCTGATCCTTACGGAATATTGCTGACACAAGATAAAGAGGAGTCCCCACTTCTTTCAACTCCCTGAAATAGTTGTACCAATACTCATACTTCACAAAGAAAACCATCCGCGGATTAACTGTACTGATAAATCTTTTTGCATTGGCTCTGGTATCTGATGGCAGGTAACAAACGACATCAGCTTCCTTGTAGTTCTTTCTGACTTCATAGCCTGAAGGAGAATAAAAGCTGAGAACTATCTTGTATGAAGGATTCTTTTTCCTGATGGCTTCAATCAACGGCCTTCCCTGTTCAAATTCGCCAAGAGAAGCACAGTGCACCCATATTACATCACCTTCAAGAGAGACTCCCCCAAGGGTATCCCACACAGTCTTTCTTCCCTTTACCAGTAGAGCAGCCCTTTTACTAAAAGGTGCTGCAAGGCTTACTGCCAAATCAAATAATGCTATTCCCAAATTATAGAATAAGTGCATCTTTTCGTTCTTTCATTTGATACACGCCAAAAATACAATAAGCTTGCCGAGTATCGCATATTTTGCCTCGAAAAATGAACAATGCTGTTAAAAACTTATATTTTTGCAGTATTGTAAATACCAGAAGGATATGAGTATGGAATCCAGTACGATGCCTGGTGAAGATATCAGGAGCAATTTCGTAATTGAAGAAATAGAGAAGGACCTGGCAATGGGTCGTAACGGAGGTAAAATTCTTACACGTTTTCCACCTGAGCCCAACGGCTATCTACATATAGGGCATGCCAAGGCTATATGCCTCAATTTTGGCATAGCGGAGCGCTACAATGCTAAGTGTAATTTACGTTTTGACGACACCAACCCTGTCAAGGAAGACGTAGAATACATAGAATCAATCAAGGAAGACATTCAGTGGTTAGGATTTCAATGGGCTGATGAACCAAAATATGCATCCGATTATTTTGAGCAGCTTTATGAATGGGCTATCAAACTTATTAAGAAGGGATACGCCTATGTATGCCAACTTTCAGCCGAAGAGATAGCTGCCCAGAAAGGTACTCCTACCGAACCTGGTCAGGAAAGTCCCTATAGGAATCGTTCAGTTGAAGAGAACCTTGAACTCTTCGAAAGAATGAGAAAGGGTGAGTTTAAGGAAGGGGAGATGATTTTGAGGGCCAAAATAGATATGGCTTCTCCAAATATGCATATGCGTGACCCCATCATGTACAGGATCATCCACAAGAGCCACCACCGCACCGGTGACAAATGGTGTATCTACCCTATGTATGATTACACCCATGGGCAAAGCGACTTTATCGAAGGTATCACACACTCACTTTGTACCCTTGAGTTTGCCGTACACAGACCTCTATATGACTGGTTCCTCGACAAGATACTGGAAGACGAGCCCACTCCGGAGGTTAGAACAAGACAAATTGAGTTTGCCCGTCTTAATATCAATTATACTGTTATGAGCAAGCGTAAGCTGCTCGAACTTGTGCAACTGAAAGTAGTATCAGGTTGGGATGATCCCCGTATGCCAACTATTTCCGGCTTACGTCGCCGAGGCTATACTCCGGAATCTGTCAGGATGTTTGCCGAAAAGGTGGGAGTTGCAAAGCGTGACAATGTAATAGATATAGCACTCCTGGAACACTGCGTAAGGGAAGACCTAAACAAGAAAGCTACAAGGGTAAATGCAGTGCTTGATCCGATTAAAATGATAATCACAAATTATCCTGAGGATCAGGTTGAAATGCTCGAGACTGTCAATAATCCTGAAGACGAAACCATGGGCTCTCGTACAATTCCATTCTGTCGTGAGCTATACATTGAAAGGGATGACTTTATGGAAAATCCCCCAAAGAAGTACTTCAGGCTCGGTCCAGACAGGGAAGTACGTCTGAAAAGTGCGTACATAGTAAAGTGCGAAGGTTTCAAGAAGGATGACCAAGGTAATATAACTGAGATTTACTGTACCTACGATCCGGAAAGCCGTAGTGGTTCTGAAGGATCTGCACGAAAGGTCAAGGCGACCCTCCACTGGGTATCTGCAAGACATGCAATAGATGCAGAGGTAAGACTCTATGATAGACTCTTCCTCGATCCGGAACCAGATGGACATAAAGACAAGGATTTCAAAGAATTTCTGAATCCTGACTCTTTAAAAGTTCTAAATCACTGCAAACTGGAACCCATGCTTGCTGAAGCCAAGCCTTTGGAACATTTCCAGTTCCAGCGCCTAGGGTATTTCTCCGTTGATCCCGGCTCCAAACCTGATATGCTTGTATTTAACAAGACTGTAGGACTTAAAGATACCTGGGCAAAAATCAGCAACAAGGAAGAGTAAAGTTCGGGTGTCCAAATTATAGGGGGAAGCGTAACCTTATTGATGCTTTAAATGTTTAAGCTATAATAAGATTACGCTTTTCTGTATTATATAAAAGGCCTTATGTACAAGTATTCAGGAGCCCAAATATTCAGACCGGCAATAGTGGTATTAGTGCTGACATTTGCAGTGTATATAAACGTCGGTGGACAAAATTCTCTTGATGCTTCCGGTCAGAAGACAGGAAAATGGCAATACTTCAATAAAGAAGGACAACTTACCGAAGAGGGAGAATATCGTTCCGGAAAGAAGGAAGGTATATGGAAGGCTTTCTATCCGGATGGCACCGTCAAGTATGAAATCACCTTCAAAGATGGTGTAGCCAACGGTCCTGCAAAGTTTTACTTCCCCGACGGCTCTCTTTGGGAAGAAGGAACCTGGAAGGAGGCTTTCTGGGTAGGCGACTACCGACTCTACCATCCCGGAGGAAAACCCGCTTATGAATTTCATTACAATGACTGGGGGAAACGTGAGGGTGAACAGAAATACTACTATGCGGACGGAACTATCAAGTTCAGGGGCAAGTGGCAGGACGGGGCCATTGACGGCAAGGTTGAAGTATATGACTCTTCAGGAAAACTGCAGGCTATCAGGAATTACGAAAACGGAAGCTTTGAAAGCACAGATACCAAACCATCAGTTCTGCCTGAATCAAATGAACGTGAACCCGACCGTATAGTATCACCATTCCATGGAACCGGATACCACACTGCCTACAGACTGGATGGACGCATCTATCAAAAGGGATATTACCGTGAAGGCATATTATACGATGGAGAGGAATTCATCTATGACAGTAGTGGTGTCCTCAGACAGATAAGGGTTTATGAAAACGGCAAACTTGTCAGAATTAAATCAGGACGGGAAATTGAGGGTACTGCGCAATAAAAGCTCCAGATCAAAAGGAATGCTGTTTATGAATTGCCAAGACTTTAGGCTAAAAGCCTAAGGCTACAAAACTAAAATTTAGTATTTTAGCAGTTCTTTATAAACAGTCATTTTATGAGTTCCTTAGAGTTGAAGATTTTCAATACCCTTTCAAGGGAAAAAGAGATATTTAAACCCATAAATCCTCCTCACGTCGGACTTTATGTATGCGGCCCGACTGTCTATGGAGATGCACACCTGGGTCATGCACGTCCTGCAATCACCTTCGATATCCTTTTCAGATACCTGTCTCATCTCGGTTACAAAGTTCGCTACGTTCGAAACATTACTGACGTGGGGCACCTTGAGAACGACGCTGATGAAGGCGAGGATAAGATCGCAAAAAAAGCCAGACTTGAGCAAATGGAACCCATGGAAGTGGTACAGTACTTTACCTCAAGGTACCACGATGCCATGCATCTTCTGAACGTTAAGGATCCTTCCATAGAACCAAGGGCTTCAGGTCATATTATCGAACAACTGCAATTGGTTGATACCCTCCTGGAAAAGGGCTATGCATACGAGAGCGAAGGTTCGGTTTACTTTGACGTCGAACGTTACCATAAAGACTATAATTACGGAAAACTATCTGGCCGCGTATTAGAGGAGCTGTTTAGTACCACACGCGAACTTGAAGGTCAGTCAGGTAAGAAAAACAGTTTTGACTTTGCCCTCTGGAAAAAGGCTTCGCCAACTCACATTATGAGATGGCCGTCGCGTTTCAGCGACGGCTTCCCGGGCTGGCATCTGGAATGTACTGCAATGAGCACCCGCTATCTGGGCGAGCAGTTTGATATTCACGGTGGTGGCATGGACCTTTTATTCCCTCACCACGAATGCGAAATAGCTCAGGCTACGGCTGCCAACGGACAGGGGCCGGCTCGCTACTGGATGCACAATAATATGATAACTATCAATGGACAGAAGATGGGTAAGTCATTGGGTAATTTCATTACTCTTGACGAGTTCTTCTCAGGTAGTCACAAGCTGCTTGATCAGGCTTACTCTCCTATGACTATACGATTCTTTATCCTGCAGGCTCACTACCGTAGCACGGTTGACTTCTCAAATGATGCACTACGTGCTGCCGATAAGGGAGTCAAGCGCCTGCTTGATGCAGTGGCAGCAATCGACAGGATCAGACCAGGAGGCAACAGCGATTATGATGTTGCTAGCTTCAGAAAAGATTGTTATACTGCACTCAACGACGATCTCAACACTCCCATACTTATCGCTCACCTGTTTGATGCTGTCAAGGCAATCAACTCAGCTGTTGATGGAAAGCTGTCCTTTACCGCTGAGGACCTTGCATTATTCAGGGAATTAATACACACGATGGTTTTCGATATCCTTGGACTTAAGTCAGAGGAAGCTGCATCAGGTGAATCAACCGAAACCATTGAAGGTCTGATGGATCTATTGCTCGAGCTCCGCAAAGCTGCAAGAAGCAACAAGGACTGGGCGACCTCAGATATGATACGCGACAAACTCGCAGATTTGGGTATAGTTGTCAGAGATGGGAAGGACGGTGTGAGCTGGGAATTTAACAGATAAACCTGCAACGGATGCTCAGAATCTTTTCAATATTAGCTTGTACAACAGTATTGTACACTTCTTGCAGCCTTAAAGGCAGTACTGGCAACGGTCAGGTTGAAGCAACAGAAGATATATCAACAACGACCCCTGATTTTATTGCCGACTCAGCATACCAATACATTGCCGACCAGGTAAGTTTTGGACCAAGGGTTCCCAACACAAAGGCTCATCTTGAATGCTCCGAATACATTGCCAGTAAGTTGGAGTCTTTTGGTGCGAAGGTGACCATCCAGGAAGCTGAAGTTAGTGCCTTCGATGGTACTAGACTGAAGATTCGCAACATCATTGGAGAGTTCCAGCCAGAAAAGAGCAGCCGAGTCATGCTTTTTGCGCACTGGGATTCTCGTCCATTTGCTGATCATGATCCGGATCCGACAAAACGTGACATTCCTATTGAAGGAGCTAACGATGGAGCCAGTGGCGTAGGAGTATTGCTTGAAATAGCACGCCATCTGGCAGCTTACCCGACAAATCCGGGTATAGACATAATTCTTTTCGATGCAGAGGATTACGGTCAGCCGGACCACAGGTCTCTGCCTTATCAACCTGACTCCTGGTGCTTAGGAAGCCAGTATTGGGGCAAGAATCCTCACAAAAAGAACTACTACGCCCGCTTTGGAGTACTGCTCGATATGGTTGGTGCAAAGAATGCTCTTTTTTACAGAGAACAATATAGCGAACAAACGGCCTTGCGCTGGGTTGATCGTATCTGGAATATCGCCAGAGATCTGGGTTACGGGGGTACTTTTGTATTTGGAAAAGGAGGAATGATTACTGATGATCATGTTTATGTAAACCGTCTCAGAGGCTTCCCCTGTGTCGATATTATACAATATGATCCGACTTCCAGGACAGGCTTTGGAGCATACTGGCACACACATGACGATACAATGGACAACATTGATCGTAATACACTTAAAGCCGTCGGACAGACAGTGATGGAGCTTATCTACCGGGAGAAATGAGAAAGTCTGGGAATAAAGTATTAAAAAATAGTTTTAGTCCGGATCTTGTGGAGGCCGGCTGTGATGAAGCTGGCCGTGGATGCCTGGCTGGTCCCGTTTTTGCTGCTGCTGTAATACTCCCCCGCGATTTCAACCACCCCCTGCTAAATGACTCAAAACAATTGACACACCGCCAACGCACCTTGTTGCGTAAAGTAATTGAATCTGAAGCCTTGAGTTGGGGAGTTGCTATGGTGGATAACCAAGAAATTGACAGAATCAACATTCTCAATGCTGCCATCAAGGCCATGCATCTGGCTATACGCCAGCTGAAGCAGGAGCCTCAGCTGTTACTCATTGACGGTAACAGATTTAAAGAATATAATAATATTCCACACCATTGCATAGTCAAAGGAGACTCACTTTTCCAAAGTATAGCAGCTGCATCTGTTCTTGCCAAGACCCACCGCGACGAATATATGCTTGAACAACACCAGAAATACCCTGTTTACCAGTGGGACCAAAATAAGGGTTACCCAACCCAGAAACATAGAGATGCGATTGCTGTATATGGGATCAGCCCGCTGCATCGCCTCAGCTTCAGACTGGAAGACAAACAACTAAGTTTATCCTTATAGATAATTTACATACATATAATTATTCAAATAATTCAAATGAAAAAGCTTATTGCTGCAATTCTGATCCTTACCCTACTAATTACACCCAAGCTCAAGGCAGATGAAGGCATGTGGCTCCTTCCCCTTATCAAGGAGCTTAATATTGAGACCATGCAGAGCATGGGGCTTGAACTTACAGCTGAGCAAATCTATAGCATCAACGAGTCAAGCCTGAAAGATGCAATCGTGATCTTCGGGGGCGGTTGTACCGGATCTCTCATTTCTAACAAAGGTCTTGTACTTACCAATCACCACTGTGGATATGAGCAGATTCAACAATTGAGTTCACTTGACCACAACTACCTTGAGAACGGCTTCTGGGCATCATCTTTTAAAGATGAGCTACCTGCTCCGGGCCTCAAAGTCACCTTTATTAAAGAAATTAAAGAGGTGACTGAAAAGGTTCTTGCGGAGGTCAAACCAGATATGAGTTTTGATGCCAGGAATACAACCATTGACAATGCCATTAAAGCTATTGTGGCAGAGCAGGGAGGAGACAGTTTTGAAAAAGCGCAGGTAAAGCCATTCTTTGCCGGTAATCGTTACTACCTGATTATCACACAGGAATTCAGGGATGTTCGCTTCGTGGGAGCACCGCCGGTTTCCATTGGCAAATTTGGCCATGATACCGACAACTGGGTTTGGCCTCGTCATACCGGAGACTTCTCACTGTTCAGGGTGTATTCTGATGTCAATGGAAACCCGGCAGACTATTCACCCGACAATATTCCATACCAACCCATCCATCACCTTCCGGTCTCTCTAAAAGGATACCAACCTGGCGACTTCAACATGATAATGGGATTCCCTGGATCAACCGACCGTTATCTTCCTTCCTGGGGAATAGAGGAGCGTATGGAGATTTACAATAATGCTCTTATTACAGTAAGGGGTGATAAGCTTGAAATACTGGCTGAAGCCATGGCTGCTGACCCAAAGATTAAACTACAATATGCAAGTAAGTATGCACGCAGCTCCAACTACTGGAAGAATAGTATTGGAATGAATAAGGGTTTGAAGGACCTTAAGGTTATTGACAAGAAAAGAGCTCTTGAAGCAGAATTCGCTGAATGGGTTGCTGCATCTGAGGAACGAACAGCCAAATACGGTAAGCTCCTTAAAGAGCTTGAAGAAGCGTATACTACCCGCAAGGATGTTTACAAAGCTGCTATTACTTTTAGGGAAACTATGAGGAGTGGCACCGAGATCCTGAGCTTTGCCTATAATGCAGAAAGACTTGAAAAGGCTCTAAAAGACAATAAGGAAAAAACAATAAAAAGCGTCACCGATGCTTTGCGTGAGAATGCTGAGGATTTCTTTAAAAACTATGATGCTGCAACAGACCAGAAAGTCTTTGCTGCAATGATGAGGAGATACAAAGCTGACATTGATCCTAAGTACTATCCTTCTTTCTTCAAAGATGTGGAAAAGAAGTACAAGGAAGATTTCGACTTATTTGCCGCGAAACTATTCAAGGGCTCTCTCTTCGTGAACAAGGATACCTATCTGGACTTCCTTGAAAAACCTACATTGAAAGCTTTGCAGGCTGATCCAATCTATACTGTAGCTCTATCAGCAATGCAACAGAATGAAGAGATTTTAAAACTTAATAATAACTCAGCAGATCGGGTAGAAAATGCCAACAGACTATTCATGGCAGGTTTGATGGAAATGAATCCTGAAAAGAGCCTTTACCCGGATGCAAACTTTACTCTTAGACTAACCTACGGTAAGGTAGGTGACTATGAACCAAGAGATGGTGTTATTTACAAATATTACACTACACTAAAGGGTGTAATGGAAAAGGAAGACCCAAACAACTTCGAGTTTATCGTTCCCGAAAAGCTCAAGGAATTGTATAATAACGCTGATTTCGGTCGTTACGCTGCTGCTGACGGCAAATTATATGTAAACTATATTAATGACCTTGATATCACCGGAGGTAATTCAGGAAGTCCGGTGATTAACGGAAAGGGTGAACTTGTAGGTCTGGCCTTCGACGGTAACTGGGAGGCAATGAGTGGGGATATAGCTTTCGAGCCCGAGTTGCAAAGATGTATCAACGTGGATATTCGCTACGTGCTCTTTATAATCGACAAATTTGCAGGGGCTACTAACTTAATTGAGGAACTTAGCATAGTTGAATAAACTATTTACACCGGGAGGATGGAAAACCAAATTGCAACTATAGAACTTGAAGAAATGGTGTTTTACGCCTATCACGGCTGCTTTACTGAGGAGAAAGTGGTGGGCAATAAGTTTGTCGTAAACGTCACAATTAAGCATGATATTTCACATGCGAGGCACAGTGACAGGATACAGGACACAGTCAACTACGTAAGGATTTACGAAGCTGTAAAGAAAGAAATGATGGTAAGCTCCAACCTCCTGGAACATGTGACGGGAAGAATTATCGACAACTTGTTTGATAACTTCCCGTCATTAACCTATGCTAAGGTAAAGGTTTCCAAGATGAACCCGCCAATGGGAGGCCAGATGAAATGCGTCAGCCTTACTCTGGAGAAAGAAAAAAAAGCTCCATTATAGGGCTTCTCCTTGCGTGGAAATAAAACTTTATCTATTTTTGCGCTCCCATGGTCGGTTGGCCGAGGGGTTAGGCAACGGTCTGCAAAACCGTGTACGGCGGTTCGAATCCGCCACCGACCTCCAACATAAAAGGGTGCCTCAGCAGAGACACCCTTTTTATTTTCTATCCATTCAGAATCTACCTATCTAAAAAAGCTCCTTTGTGTAATACCTATTGTTATATACTGATATTACAACACTTATTACTGCTGACAACTACAAGTCTTTCCGGCTTTATTCCATCTAAACGGCCTCATATCCCAGTTTGGCAACTGCATTGTCAAGACGACGCAAAACTTCATCCTTGCCAAGCATACCAATTATGGTGAAGAGATCCGGTCCAAACGCACCACCTGTCATAGCAAGACGCAGGGCATTTGCAACCGCTCCAAAACCAAGGCCTTTTGCCTCCAGCAAGGCAGATGTCTTATGCTTAAGTTCCTCTGCATCCCAATTAGCCTCTGATGCAAATAGTCCCCTCAACTCCGCGATTAGTCCAGGTACTTCACCTTTCCAGCGCTTTTGCACCACCTTTTCATCATATCCAACCGGAGCCTCAAAGAAAAAGAAAGATTGCTCCCATAATTCAGCAACAAAATGTACCCTTTCCTTAACCAAGGCCACTACCTTTTCTACAAAGGCCAAATCAGTCTCAATGCCTCTGTTTTTCAAATATGGCATAAACAGTCCGGCCAGTTCTCCGTCACTCTTTTTTATCAGATACTGTTGGTTAAACCACCTGGCCTTGGCCGGATCAAAACGCGCCCCAGCTTTATTTACCCTTTCAAGAGAGAATATCTCTGCCAGCTCCTCCATTGAGAAAATCTCCTGCTCCGTTCCCGGGTTCCATCCAAGCAATGCAAGGAGATTTACAACAGCCTCGGGGAAATAACCCGATTCCCTGTAGCCTGAGGATATTTCGCCTGAAGGCGAAGTATATTCCAGCGGAAAAACCGGAAATCCTTCCTTGTCACCATCCCTCTTACTCAGCTTCCCCTTACCGCTTGGCTTCAGTATCAATGGCAAGTGCGCAAAGGCAGGCATTGTATCCTCCCAGCCAAATGCTCTGTACATAAGAATATGCAAAGGCAAGGAAGGAAGCCATTCTTCTCCCCTGATCACATGAGTTACCTTCATCAGATGGTCATCCACAACATTGGCAAGGTGATAAGTTGGTAGTTCATCGGCAGACTTATACAAAACTTTATCATCAAGGATATTGGTATGGAACACTACCTTTCCGCGTATCAGGTCATTGGCCTCGACTTCAACATCTTCGGGTATTTTAAAACGCATTACATAAGGTTCACCGGAACTCAGTTTTGCTTCAAGCTCTGCTTTGCTCATATTAAGCGAGTTTTTCAGACTTCCTCTTGTAGTTACATCATAGGCAAAAGTCTTACCCTCAGCTTCTGCCTTTTCACGTAGAGCATTAAGTTCCTCAGGTGTATCGAAGGCATAATATGCCCAGCCTTTTTCAAAAAGCATGTCAGCATACTGCTTGTAGATCTCTCTGCGCTCACTTTGCTTATATGGTCCGTAAGGGCCTCCTTCTAATACTCCCTCATCAACCTTAATACCCAGCCACTTGAGTGACTCATTTATATATTCCTCTGCATCCGGAACAAAACGTGTACTGTCAGTATCTTCTATCCTCAGAATAAAAGTACCGCCATATTTCTTTGCCAGCAGATAGTTGAACAAAGCTGTACGAACTCCTCCAATATGAAGAGGACCTGTCGGACTTGGTGCAAACCTTACTCTAACTGTATCCATTACTTATCTTATTAATACCTGCAAAGGTAACAAATAGAGTTACCCGACAAGTTATCTCCCTTGCCATTTCTCAGGTTTACTAACAAATAAATACTAGATTTAAACACTTATAACACATTCACCTATTATGAAAGAAATCTACCTTGCAAGACTAATCAGTATTCTATCCCTCCTTCCTTTTCTTTGCATCCTCGTCCCGGCTGTTGCACAGGACCTTCCTCCAGTAGTGATATCAGAGTTTATGTCATCCAATTCTGTCACTATCATAGATGAAGATGGGGAGTTTTCCGACTGGATTGAAATAAGAAATATCTCCGACAACCCTGTTGATATTGAAGGATGGGGTCTGACAGACAATGAAAATAATCCATTTAAATGGACCTTCCCAGCATGCATTCTGCAGCCGGGTGAATTTATGTTGGTATGGGCTTCCGGCAAAGACCGGAAGCCGGCACAAGGGACGCTTGTTAACGGATTAAGACAGCAAGTCTACAAGGGTATAACTGGAACATCTGTTAACGACCTTATTAGCAGTTCAAGTTATCCCGGAATGCCATCCAGCACAGAAATACTTACTGATCTTTTTGAGACAGGGGTAAATGTAGATGACAACTATGGTCAAAGGGTCTACGGCCTTTTGAAGGCTCCCCAGACTGGCACCTATTATTTCTGGATCTCAGGTGATGATAATAGCCGACTCTATTTAAGTTCTGATGAGGATCCACACAAAGTGGCCCTAATTGCTGAAGTACCTGAATGGACCAACAGCAGGGAATGGAACAAATACGCCTCACAGAAATCCGGTGCAATCTATCTGGAAGAGGGTAAGTATTACTTCATGCAGGCACTTATGAAAGAAGAAGGTGGTGGTGACCACCTATCAGTAGGCTGGCAACTTCCTGACGGAACACTTCAGCAACCTATGCCTGCAGACCAGTTCTACCTGGCTCCGGCCGAGCTGCACACCACTTTCTCAATATCGGCTGATGGTGAGACTCTTCTGATTAGCAATGCACAGGGTGAACCGGTACACTATGTGCCAGGAGTTGCACTACCCTCTGATGTCAGTTATGGGTCCATGGACGGTCAGGAAGGATTCTTCTATTTCAACATACCTACTCCAGGAAGTGCAAATTCAGACCAGGGCTACAGGGAATTGTTCAACGGAAGTATTACATTCTCCAAACCTGGAGGATTCTATACCGAGCCTTTCGATCTTGTACTTAACACAGATGATCCAGAAGCGGTAATCTATTACACGGTGGATGGTTCTGAACCAGATCCTGCAAATCTGGGAGGTACTACTTACAGATATAAAAACAGTTATCCATGGGGCAGCCTTCTGGAGCGCTCATCCAGAACCTATGTGTATGAAGAACCTGTTAACATAAGGGATAGGAGCAATGATGCATATCAGATAGCAGGCATCAACACTTATTATGCAAACACACCTCGCCTGCCCTCTTCTCAGAAAATATTCATGGGGACTGTCATTAAGGCAAAGGCAGTAAAAGAGAATGCCCTCTCATTGTTTTCCGAGACCCACACCTATTTTATTACCGACAAGGGACGCAATCGTTATGATCTTCCTGTGGTTTCAATTACTACTGATGAGGCAAACCTCTTTGACTACTACAATGGTATCTATGTGCCCGGTAAGTACGCTGACGACTGGGCAGCAGCAAACCCTGGGGAACAATGGAACGAAAGCCGCCCGGCAAACTACAACCAAAGGGGCGATGCCTGGGAAAGAAGGTCTCATTTTGAGTATTTTCCAACAAATGGAGATCCTGCTTTCAGGCATAAAGTAGGACTTCGAATCCATGGTGGCTACAGCAGGGGCTTTTACCGCAAATCACTTCGCCTCTATGCCAGAACTGAGTATGGATCAGGAAATACAATGAACTACCCCTTCTTTGGAGAACTTCCAGCCAGAGGTGACAGTACCATACATATTGAAAGTTTCAGACGTTTGTTGCTTAGAAATTCAGGTAATGATTATTATCTTACTTTGTACAGGGATGCCCTTATGCAGAGCCTTGCTAGCCACCTCCCCGTTGATGTGATGGGCTACAATCCTGTAGTACACTTTCTAAATGGAGAATACTGGGGAATTATAAATATCCGCGAGCGCTTCGACCAGCATTATGTAGCCAGTCACTATAGCTTACCTTCTGACGACATAGCATTATTAGAAACGTTTGCAACAATTGACGAAGGTTATCCTGAAGACCGTGACAACTTCTTAGCTATTGTTGCTTACGCACAAAATAATGACCCGGCCAATAGCCAGCATTACCAATGGCTATACGAAAGAGTTGATGTAGATAACCTGGCGCACTATTATGCTGCCCAGATATATTTCTACAACACTGACTGGCCACAAAATAATTCAACATTCTGGAGGTATAGAAATGGCACCTATAGCCCTGAGCTGCCCAAAGGTCATGACGGACGCTGGAGATGGATGCTCTTTGATACTGATTTCGGAATGAGTATCTGGTCAGAAGACCATGCAAAAAATGCGCTTTCAAGGGTAATTAATGAGGCAACAGATCCGTCTTCAATAATTTTCAAGCGCCTGCTTAGAAATACTGATTTTAAGAACAAATTTATAAATGCTGTGGCCGATCAGCTTAATAGTGGTTTCCGCCCTCAATATATCCGCAAGAAAGTTGATGAGTTCAATGCCCGTCTGTCATCTTCAAGGAACGAACATTACCAGAGATGGATGGATGGCACTGACACAGGATCCTCTATCAAAAATTTCGGAGATAAGCGCACACCATATGTAATCTCACATACTCAATCACAGTTTAATCTGAGCGGAACAAATGCAGTGACAGTCAACCGAGTTGGTGATGGAGGACTTGTTAAGATTAACAGCCTTTTAATTGACAGCAGACTTCCAGGAATCCCTTATCCGGCAAGTCCATATCCATGGTCAGGAAACTATTTTAAGAGTGTTCCCATAACCCTGACAGCTATTGATCAGCCGGGATACCGATTCTCACACTGGGTTATAAACAACTCCAAATTCTATGACAGGACAGTGGTTTATGATGTCAATGGTGCTGTAGAGGTATTTGCCCATTTCAAAGAAGCACAAATCAGTCTCCTTCACTACTGGCATTTCAACGACCTAATATCGGGCAATCAGGATATAATTCCCGCAGATATAAGTATTACGGAAATAAAAGGGAGTCTTTCCTACCTGGGTACAGGTGCTGGCTATATGGATGACGTAGATGAGGGAAGCTCTCTCAACAGCAAAGAAAGTGTTGAAGCAGGACTTGCAATTCGTGCACGCAATCCTTCGGATACCCGTCACCTTGAGATCTTAATCCCCACCACCGGATTTGAAGAGATTAGAATTAGCTATGCAACCACTCGAACCAGCAAGGGTGCTCAGCAACAGAATGTGTATTACCGCACAGCCGCAGATGCTGAATGGATACTCTTTGCCACAGGACTTATTATCCCAGAGGATGATTTCAGAGTAGTGTCACTCGATTTCAGCAATGTTGAAGGGGTAAAAGACAATGAGGAATTTGCCCTTAAGATTGAGTTTGCCGGAAGTCAGGCATCAGGCAGTTCAGGCAACAATCGATTTGACAATATCGTGGTTGAAGGCTTAAGAATCACAACAGGAATAAAAGATAATCAGGCAACTGTAGCAATAAATGTATATCCAATACCCGCAAGAGATTACGTTGATATTGTGAGTTCATCCCCAATTGCAAGGTTAAGCCTATACAACAGCAATGGACAGATGGTTAAAGACATGAAATCTGGTGGACTTGCCGAAAGAGTAAGTGTTGGTGACCTGCATCCCGGTATCTACATTATTGAGATTACAACTCAGGGTGATGTAGTAAGGAAAAAGATTACTATCAGCAGATAATAAAAACCGGCTGTCTGCAGGTGGCAGACAGCCGGTTTTTATTCGAAAACTAAAAAAAAGCATCATCCACATTTAGAAACTCCACAGTCCTGACATATCAAACAGCCTTCCTGATAAACAAGGTTGTCTGATCCACAACTAGAGCAGTGGCATTTCTTTGCCTTAGTTCCATCCGGAACATATTTCTTAAGAGCTCTTTCAACACCGTTTTTCCAATTGTTGATATTCTCATTATCGAGCTGCAAACCACTTACCAGATTTATCACGTCTTCGATAGGCATACCGTTACGCAATACACCTGAAATCAGTTTTGCATAGTTCCAGAATTCCTTATTGAATTTGTAAGACAGACCTTCAATCGTGGTCTTGTAACCGCGCTTATTTACATATTGGAAGTCATAACGTGATGTCCCATCTTCCTCATAGTTCTTAATGATACTACCCACTGTTACGCTCTTGGGAAGAAGTAATCCGTCCTCGTCATCTGCAAGACCTGTAAAAATCTCGTAAGGACGACCATCAAGCAATCCTACAAAAGCAATCCATTTCTCCTTGTTGTTCTGGAATCTTACAACTTCTGCTTCAAGCACCTGTGGACGCTTGGTTGGGAAGCGTGAAGAATCTTCTTTCTTCTTCTCGCTGTTGTTGGATACAAGTACTCCTGCTCTTGAACCATCACGGTACACAGTAACTCCCTTGCATCCGCTCTTCCATGCCTCAACATAGAGCTGACCAACAAGTTCCTCACTTACATCGCTTGGCAGGTTAATTGTAACACTAATGCTGTGGTCAACCCATTTTTGTACTCTGCCTTGCATACGCACTTTGCTTAGCCAGTCAACATCATTGCTGGTAGCCTTGTAATAGGGAGACTGCCTTACAAGTCCATCCAGTTCCTCGCTTGAATAGTTCTTGCTTGTATCATAGCCATTGGCCTCCATCCATGTTAAGAATTTATGGTGGAAAACAATGTACTCTTCCCAACTGTCTCCTACTTCATCAATAAAGTCAACCCTTACCTGCGGGTCATTTGGATTTACCTTACGACGCCTCTTATATACAGGCATGAATACAGGTTCGATACCACTTGTAGTCTGGGTCATCAACGAAGTCGTGCCTGTAGGAGCAATAGTGAGAAGAGCGATATTCCTGCGTCCATGAACACTCATACGTTCATACAAATCAGGATCAGCATTTCTCAAACGTTGAATAAATGGATTGTTCTTTTCACGTTCAGTGTCATAGATTGGGAATGCACCTCTTTCTGCAGCCAGATCCACAGACGAGGAATATGCCGCTAAAGCAAGAGTCTTATGCACCTCTACTGAAAAGTCTATTGCATCATCGCTTCCATAACGCAATCCAAGCCCGGCCAGCATATCACCTTCTCCTGTGATACCAACACCGGTACGACGCCCTTCAACTGCCTTATTGCGTATATTGACCCAAAGATTTCTTTCTACTGCTTTGATCTCTTCAGATTCAGGGTCTGCATCTATCTTCTCTATAATTGCATCTATCTTCTCAAGCTCCAGATCAATTATATCATCCATTATGCGTTGAGCAGCTCCAACATGTTTACGGAACAGTTCAAAATTGAACTTCGCCTCAGGTCTGAATGGATTCTCAACATAAGAATAAAGGTTAACGGCAATCAAACGGCAACTGTCATATGGACAGAGTGGGATCTCTCCACATGGATTGGTACTTACAGTCTTGTAACCAAGATCAGAATAACAATCAGGTACAGATTCCCTGATAATTGTATCCCAGAACAATACACCTGGCTCTGCAGATTTCCATGCATTGTGGATTATCTTGTTCCACAATTCCAGTGCATTGATTTCCTTCTTATACTTTGGCTCTTCTGCTTCAATAGGATATTGCTGAATATAGCTGGTCTGTTCAACAACAGAGCGCATAAACTCGTCATCAATCTTAACAGAGATATTTGCTCCTGTGACCTTACCCTGCTCCATTTTTGCATCGATAAACTTCTCGGAATCAGGGTGCTTTATAGAAACGCTCAACATAAGTGCACCACGACGTCCATCCTGAGCAACCTCACGGGTTGAGTTTGAATATCTCTCCATAAATGGTACCAGGCCTGTTGATGTGAGAGCAGAGTTCTTTACAGGTGAACCCTTGGGGCGAATATGAGACAGATCATGCCCAACACCTCCGCGACGTTTCATCAATTGAACCTGCTCCTGATCTACTTTAAGGATACCACCATAAGAATCAGAGTTGCTATCATTTCCTATTACAAAACAGTTTGACAATGAAGCAATCTGGTAATTATTACCTATCCCTGACATCGGACCACCCTGAGGAATAATGTAAGTAAAGTTGCGAAACAGCTCGTAGATCTCCTCTACCTTCATAGGATTGGGATAGCGCTCCTCAATTCGTGCAATTTCCCGGGCCATACGCCAATGCATATCATCAGGAGTAAGCTCATATATATTGCCATCAGAATCCTTGAGGGCATATTTATTTACCCATACCCGGGCAGCCAGCTCATCTCCCTTAAAATAATCCAAAGCTGCAGAAAAAGCCTCGTCATGGGTATAAGTCTTCCCCGTTACCTTGTCTTTCTTCTTTTGCATCGCTGATACTTCCATTTCCTTTTAGTTAATCAATCCTCTGATGGGATGAAGGTTAATATTTTTTTTCTGTTTGTAAATTGGCATCTGCAAGTTAACTCAAGAATCCATTTTGGCAAACAAAAACTTATTAACAAAGCCCAAAGTTTCCCATTTCAAAATCTTATCTAATTCATTTATACCTTATTGGCCTCTTGCCACGATGCCGAAAGTTGTCAAAAAAGAAAATTGTCATCTACTTCAAGTCATCAGAATTCAACACATTCTAAAAACATCCCTACCTCTGAGAATGCGTACCATACAAAGCTTCCCAAAC
>Ga0209510_1000319_pt1 | contig 69982 bp, 67 predicted proteins | sample BiotimSIPDNA_FD_185749 | JGI IMG/M metagenome (GOLD analysis project Ga0209510, IMG submission 185749) | Anaerobic biogas reactor microbial communites from Washington, USA - Biogas_R1 time_0 SIP DNA (SPAdes) (version 2) | ecosystem: Engineered > Bioreactor > Anaerobic > Unclassified | place...
TGAAGGACCGACGAAGTGCCGAACGACGGGCTAAGTGTCGAAGGACCGACGAAGTGCCGAGTCTGAGCGAGTTCAGCGCCGGTAGCGATCGCGCTCGGCGCCGAGCTCCCTCGGACAGCGCACCGGCGCGGTTGAAGGATCCCACCCTCGCGAGCGGAGGGCGCGACTCAGCGGCGCAGCAGCCGCGCGACCGCTCCCGGGATCGCCGCAGCCACTGCCGTGGCGCGCACGGGACCACCCGGGTTGGCGTCGTCGGCAGCCACACCGTGCACGAGGGCGCCGAGCGCCGCAGCCGTGCGGACCTCAACGCCGGTCGCGAGCAGGGCACCGATCACCCCCGCGAGCACATCCCCCGACCCGGCCGTTGCGAGCCACGACGGCGCATCCGACTGGGCGAGCACCGGCTCCGAACCCGGCCCCACGACGACCGTCACGGCACCCTTGAGGAGCACCGTCGCACCGGTCAGTTCTGCGAGATTCCGCGCCTGCCCCACCGGGTCGGCCTCGACCTCGGCCCGCTCCACGCCGAGGAGTCGCGCGCACTCGCCCGCGTGTGGGGTGAGGAGCGTGGGGAGGCCGCGACGCATACCGGGATCGCGTGAGGCGAGCACGTCGAGACCGCCGGCGTCGATGAGGACCGGCAGATCGGCTGCGAGCGCGAGGTCGATCGCCTCCCGCTGCCCCGGGTCGAGGCGGGCCGGATCCTGCGAGATTCCCGACCCGATCACCCAGGCCTGGACACGATCGAGGCCGTGCACCGCCTCGGGCGCCGCCGCCAGCACGAGATCCGACGGCCGCCGCGGACCGACGTAGCGGACCATGCCAACCCCCGTCGCGGCCGCCGCCGACACGGTCAGGACGGCGGCACCGGGGAAGTCGTCGGAGCCCGCGATCACGCCCAGGACCCCCCGGGAGTACTTGTCGTCGTGCGGGCCCGGGACCGGCCAGAGTGAGGAGACGTCGTCCCGGGTGATGCTGGCGGCTGCCGGCGGGTCGTCGATCGAGAGGCCGATGTCGACGACCGTCACCCGGCCGCACCGAGCCTGGGTGCCCGGCAGCAGGTGCACGGGCTTGAGCACCGAGAACGTCACCGTCTCGTCGGCGAAGACCCCGTCCGTGTCCCCGCCGCGACCGCCCGGATCGGCACCGGTCGGCAGGTCCACCGCGATGACGTATGCGCTGCTCGGGATCGCCTCGATCCACTCCCGGGCGAACTCGGGGACCTCCGGTCGGCCACCGATGCCGAGCACCCCGTCCAGCACGAGGTCGGCCTCAGCAACGACAGAAGCAGCGTCAGTGTCGGAGGAGAACACGACTCCGGCCTCCTGCGCCGCGGCACGGGCTCCCTCGTGCACGCGCGTCGTCGTCACCGCCGCGGTCGTGATCCCGGCCTCGGCAAGGTGCGCCAGGGTGTAGAGGGCGTCGGCACCGTTGTTGCCGGTGCCGATCAGTCCGACGACGCGGACGTCGCCGTCGGCGTCGAGCTCATCGATCCTCGCGAGGGTGACGGCGGTGAGGCCCTCGACGGCCCGCGCCATGAGCGCACCCTCGGGGAGGGTGGCCATGAGAGCCTCCTCGGCCGCATACACCTGCGGGGTGCCCCACGCCTCGATCACGGAGCCTCCAGTCGTTCGCAGATCACGACCGCCGAGGCGACCCCGGCGTCGTGCGAGAGGGAGAGGTGGATGCTCGAGATGCCCAGGGCCTCCACCCGGTCGGCGACCGTGCCGGTGTACTCGAGCACGGGGGCACCGCCCTCGACCCGGTGGACGGTGCAGTCCGTCCAGACGAGACCGACCGGCGCGCCGAGGGCCTTGGCGAAGGCCTCCTTCGCGGCGAACCGCGCCGCCCGGGAGTTCAGCGGCAGCTCCCGCTCGGCAGGGGTGAAGAGCCGCTCGTCGAGCCGCGGGCTGCGCTCGAGCGTCGCACCGAAGCGCGCGATGTCGACGACGTCGATGCCGACCCCGACGATCACGGCTGGCTCCTCACCGAAGCGGCGTCACTCGACGGTGACAGACTTGGCCAGGTTGCGGGGCTGGTCGACGTCGAGGCCCTTGGCCGAGGCGAGGTGCAGCGCGAAGACCTGCAGCGGCACGATCGTGAGCAGCGGCATGAGCAGCGGAAGCGTCGCGGGCACCCGGATGACCTCGTCGGCGAAGGGCACGACGTCCTCGTCCCCGTCCTCGGCGATGACGAGCGTGCGGGCGCCACGGGCGCGGATCTCCTGAATGTTGGAGACGACCTTCTTGTGCAGGTCGTGCGGGGTGTCGGGGGCCGGGACGACGATGAAGACCGGCTGACCGGGCTCGATGAGCGCGATCGGGCCGTGCTTGAGCTCGCCGGCGGCGAAGCCCTCGGCGTGGATGTAGGCGATCTCCTTGAGCTTGAGCGCGCCCTCGAGGGCGATCGGGTAGCCGACGTGCCGGCCGAGGAAGAGCACCGAGCGGGTGTCGGCCATGAACCGGGCGATCTCGATGACCCGATCCATCCGGTCGAGCACGTCCTGGATCTTCTCCGGCACCTGCCGCAGCTCGCGCATGACGGCCTGCGCCTCATCGCCGCCGTTGCGCAGCTGGGCGAGGTAGAGACCCAGCAGATAGGCAGCCGTGATCTGGGCGGTGAAGCCTTTCGTCGAGGCGACCGCGATCTCCGGACCGGCGTGCGTGTAGAGGACGGCATCGGACTCGCGCGGGATGGTCGACCCGTGCGTGTTGCAGATCGACAGGGTCAGAGCGCCCAGCTCACGGGCGTGCTTGACCGCCATGAGCGTGTCCATCGTCTCGCCTGACTGGCTGATCGAGACGACGAGGGTGCGCTCGTCGGCGATGGGGTCGCTGTAGCGGAACTCGTGGGCGAGGGCGACCTCGACCGGGATCCGCGTCCAGTGCTCGATGGCGTACTTCGCGACCATGCCGGAGTATGCGGCGGTCCCGCAGGCGACCATGACGATCCGGTCGATCTGGGCGAGCTTGTCCTCGGGGATGTGCATCTCGTCGAGGATGAGTCGGCCGTCCTCGTCGGTGCGCCCGAGGAGGGTGTCCGCGACAGCGTGCGGCTGCTCGTTGATCTCCTTCTCCATGAAGGTGGGGTAGCCGCCCTTCTCGGCGGCCGCGGCGTCCCAGGTCACCTCGTACGCCTTGCCCTGGGCGGGCGTGCCGTCGAAGCCGATCACCGCATACGAGTCCGGGGTGATGGTGACGATCTGGTCCTGCCCGAGCTCGACCGCGTGGCGGGTGTAGCCGATGAAGGCCGCGACGTCGCTGCCGAGGAAGTTCTCGCCCTCCCCGACGCCCACGACGAGCGGGCTGTTGCGGCGGGCGCCCACGACGACGCCGGGGCTGTCCGCGTGCACGGCGAGAAGGGTGAACGCTCCCTCGAGCTGGTTGACGACGGACCGCATCGCCTCGGTGAGGTCGCCGAGCCGGTCGTACTCCCGGCCGACGAGCTTGGCCGCCACCTCGGTGTCCGTCTCGGAGTCGAAGGTGACCCCATCGGCGAGCAGCTGGTTCTTCAGGGCGTGGAAGTTCTCGATGATGCCGTTGTGGATGAGCGCGAGCCGCCCGCCGTCGCCACCGCGGTGCGGGTGGGCGTTGCCGTCGGTGGGCCCTCCGTGCGTCGCCCAGCGGGTGTGGCCGATCGCGGTGCGCGACGGGAGCATGTCCCTGGTCTCGAGCGCCTTGCGCAGGTTCTCGAGCTTGCCGGCCCGCTTCTCGCTCTCGACGCCTGCGGCGCCGCCCTGCTCGGTGACCAGCGCGACGCCGGCTGAGTCGTACCCGCGGTACTCGAGGCGGGCCAGGCCCTCCAGGACGACCGCGAGGGCCTTGTCATCGACCTGCGGGCCGACATATCCGACGATTCCACACATGGCGACCAGCCTAATCCCACGAACGTACGCAAGAATGCTGGCCGTGTCCGCGCCGCAGATCCCGTCGCCCTACCTCGTCTTCACCCGAGGGGAATGGGCGCGTCTGCGCGACAACCACCCGATGAGCCTCACCGCGGACGAGGTGGCCCGGATGAGGGGCCTCGGGGACCGCGTCGACGTGCGCGACGTCGAGGAGGTCTACCTCCCGCTCTCCCGGCTCCTCACCTTCTACGTCCAGGCGGTTCGGGGTCTGCACGAGGTCACCGGGGCCTTCCTCGGCGAGCGCGGGGTCAAGATGCCCTTCGTCATCGGCGTCGCAGGATCGGTCGCGGTCGGCAAGTCGACGACGTCGCGCATCCTCCAGGAGCTGCTCTCACGCTGGCCGGGAACGCCCCGCGTGTCCCTCGTGACAACCGATGGTTTCCTCTACCCGAACGCGGAGCTCCAGCGACGAGGACTCCTGCAGCGCAAGGGATTTCCCGAGTCGTATGACCGCCGGGCGCTGCTGCAGTTCATCGCCTCGGTGAAGTCGGGGATGGAGGTGGTGACGGCGCCGGTGTACTCGCACCTCACCTACGACATCGTCCCCGGCGCCACGATCGAGGTGCGGCGACCGGACGTCCTCATCGTCGAGGGCCTCAACGTCCTCCAGCCGCCCAGCATCCGCCCGGACGGCAGCCGCACCGGCGCGATCTCGGACTACTTCGACTTCTCGGTCTATGTCGACGCTGAGGTGGACGTCATCAAGGAGTGGTACATCCAGCGGTTCCTCCGGTTGCGTGAGGTCGCCTTCTCCGACCCCCAGTCCTACTTCCACCGGTATGCGACGCTCACCGACTCCGAGGCCCGCGAGACCGCGGACGGCATCTGGTCGCGCATCAACGAGCCCAACCTCGTGCAGAACGTCGCGCCGACCCGGGACCGGGCCACCCTCGTGCTCACGAAGAGCGCCGACCACTCGGTCTCGCAGATCTCACTGCGGAAGCTGTGAGGGCTGGGCCGCGCTCGGCACACCTCAGGTCAGGGCGAGTAGTGATGTGCCAGCCGCGGCACATTCCCCGCGCTCGGCACACCTCAGTGTCAGCGGCGAGCAGTGGTGTGCCAGCCGCAGCACATTCCCCGCGCTCGGCACACCGCACGCGAGGGAGGAAGACTCAGTACCAGTGCGGGTTCTGGGCCTGCCAGAACTCCCAGGCCCCGCAAGGGGTGCCGTAGGAGAGGCGGATGTACTCCAGACCCCACTTGATCTGGGTCACCGGGTTGGTCCGCCAGTCGGCCCCCTCGGACGCCATCTTGTCCGCGGGCAATGCCTGCGGGATGCCGTAGGCACCGGAGCTGGGGTTCTCGGCATTCCAGCGCCAGTCGGACTCACCCATCCACAGGTTCTTCAGGCACTGCCACTGCCCGTCCCCGGTGAAGCCGTACTCCGGCATGAGGATCTGGGCGGCCAGCATCGGGTTCTCCTGAGCGGCCTTCGGCTCGAGAGCGGCGGCGCGGCGCTCGGCCTGGGCCTGACGCTCTGCCTCACGGGCGGCGCGCTGGGCCGCCTCGGCACGCTGCTTGGCGAGCTCCTCCGCCTTGATCCGCTCCTCCTCGGCGATCCGGGAGCGGACGACGCCACGCTCGGCGTTGATCTGGGCGCGCTCGCCGCCGAGCCGCGCCACGTCCTCGGACACGGCAGCAGCGAGCTCCTCGCTCTGGGAGACTGCGGCTGCACTGAGCGTGACGGTCACGCTCTCCGGCGCGTTGTCCGGCTCGATCGCCACCGCCATCGTCGTCGTGGCGGCCAGGATTGCCAGCGACAGGGCGGCAGGCCGGGACGTCAGTCCAGCGGGCAGGGGTCGCCGACGGAGGCTTGGCCCACGGCGCACGCGAGGTGCGGCATGGCGCGACGAATGACGGCCTTGATATCGACCCATGAGGGATGCGTGAGACTTCCGTAAGACAGTGCAGGGGACTTCCCAGGCCGTTATCAATCCGTGACCTGGCAGCCTTCGACTATACGTAAGGCATCCGGCAGCGCGAAATCGAGACACACCCATCTGCGCAGGTCAGTGCCCTCGCGGCGGCCAGATCGACGCTTCTCCGCACGGCATCTTCTCCGCACGGCATCAGCGCGCCGGACCCAACCGACGATGAGCCAGGTCACAACCCGGCCGCGCTACCAGACACACGCACCCCGAGGACCAGCGCGCAGGCGGCGTCCGGCACTCGGCCGCCCCATCGCCGACCCACGGGGGCCGCCTCCAAGGTGGCTCAAGGGCAACCTCAGTGGTCGTCTCCCCCACCCTCGAGCAGGTCGGTGACGAGAGCGGCGATCGGGCTGCGCTCGGAGCGGGTGAGGGTGATGTGGGCGAACAGCGGGTGACCTTTGAGCTTCTCGATGACCGCGGCCACTCCGTCGTGCCGGCCGACCCGCAGGTTGTCCCGCTGGGCGACGTCGTGGGTGAGCACCACCTTGGAGTTCTGGCCGACCCGGGAGAGCACGGTGAGCAGGACGTTGCGCTCCAGCGACTGCGCCTCATCCACGATGACGAAGGCGTCGTGGAGGGAGCGTCCCCGGATGTGGGTGAGGGGAAGCACCTCGAGCAGACCTCGGTCGAGCACCTCCTCGACCACCTCGCTGGAGACCAGCGCCCCCAGCGTGTCGAAGACGGCCTGCGCCCAGGGGCCCATCTTGTCGTTCTCCGTGCCCGGGAGGTAGCCGAGCTCCTGGCCGCCCACCGCATACAGCGGGCGGAAGACGATCACCTTGCGGTGGTGACGCCGCTCCATGACCGCCTCAAGACCGGCGCACAGCGCGAGTGCGCTCTTGCCGGTACCGGCCCGGCCACCGAGGCTGACGATGCCGACGTCGGGGTCGAGGAGGATGTCGAGCGCGATCCGCTGCTCGAACGAACGCCCGTGCAGGCCGAACGCGTCGCGGTCGCCGCGCACGAGGCGGATCTGCTTGTCCGGCCCGACCCGACCGAGGCCGGAGCCTCTCGGGGAGAGCAGCCGCAGACCGGTGTGGCACGGCTGCTCGGCGGCGCCGGCGTGCTCGAGGCGACCGTGCGCATACAGCTCGTCCATCTCCTCGACCGTCACGTCCAGCTCGACCACCCCGGTCCAGCCGGAGTCGACGGCGAGCTCGGCGCGGTACTCCTCGGCGTCGAGGCCGACGGCCGAGGCCTTGACGCGCATCGGCAGGTCCTTGCTGACGACCGTGACCTGGCGTCCCTCGTTCGCGAGGTTGCGGGCGACGGCCAGGATGCGCGAGTCGTTGTCCCCCAGCCGGAAGCCGGCGGGCAGCGCGCCCGGGTCGGTGTGGTTCAGCTCCACCCGCAGCGAGCCGCCGTCCTCGCCGACGGGCACCGGAGAGTCGAGGCGGCCGTGCTGGATGCGCAGCTCGTCGAGGTGCCGCAGCGCCTGGCGCGCGAAGAAGCCCAGCTCCGGGTGATGCCGCTTGCCCTCGAGCTCGGTGATGACGACGACCGGGAGGACGACCTCGTGCTCCTTGAACCGGAACATCGCCCGGGGGTCGGAGATGAGGACCGAGGTGTCGAGGATGTATGTGATGGGCTCCTCCAGCGCGGCCGTCCCGTCGCTCTCCGCGAGCGGGTCCAGCGCCTCACCCTCCTTCGCAGTCCCCGTCCTCGCGCGGGACTTCTTCGTGGTGGAGAGAGTGGCGGACTGCGGACGAGACAAGGCGGGAGCTCCTGCCCATATCGGGGTCACTCGTGCGTGACACTTATCGCGACGCTAGCCCTCGTCCGTCCCGGCCCCAACGACGTCGGTCGGTGTGTCGGCGATTGCAGGCGAACGGCGGCGAGGTCCCGTTCAGCCCCCCTTCACCCCCCGAAGCGGCGGTGCCGCTCCCCGTATGCGCGCAAGGCCCGGAGGAAGTCCACCCGGCGGAAGTCGGGCCAGTAGGCCTCACAGAAGTAGAACTCGGTGTGCGCGCTCTGCCACATGAGGAACCCGGAGATCCGCTGCTCACCCGAGGTGCGGATGACGAGGTCAGGGTCGGGCTGGCCCTTGGTGTAGAGGTACTCGGAGATGTGCTCGACGTCGATGAAGTCGGCGAGCTGCTCGATCGAGGTGCCCTGCGTGGCGTGGTCCCGGATGAGCGCCCGCACGGCGTCGGCGATCTCGCGCCGCCCGCCGTACCCCACGGCGATGTTGACGAGGAGCCCGTCGATCTCGGCGGTCGCCTCGGCGGCCTGGCGCAGCCGAGCCGCGGTGGCCTCCGGCAGCTCCTCGAGCGCACCGACGGGGTGGATCCGCCAGCGCCCCGTCGCGGCGAGCTCGTCCACGACGTCCTCGATGATCTTCAGCAGCGGCCCCAGCTCCTCGGCGTCGCGGCCGACGAGGTTGTCGGTCGAGAGCAGCCAGAGGGTGACGATCTCGACGCCGACCTCCTCGCACCACGTGAGCAGGTTCGCGATGTTGTCGGCCCCGGCCCGGTACCCCTCGTCGGTCTCGGCACCCCGCATCTTGGCCCACCGACGGTTCCCGTCGAGCATCACGCCCACGTGCCGAGGCAGGGGCTTGTCGCGCAGCTGTCGGAACAACCGTCTCTCGTAGGCCGAGTAGATCGGGTTGGCGACCATCACACCTCCTGCGCCTGCGTCCACGAATGATGCTAGTGGTCCGTGTGACGCCCCGGTTCCCCGCTCCCCCGGTCGTCGTCCGCGGTTTGCCGCACCGAGAGTGGCGGTGGGCTCGCGCTCACCGCGGGGGGTCACTGATTGGCGCACCCTACGGAACCGTAGGTACCGTTGTCACCGTGAGCCGGAAGCGTCCCGAGCGGCAGTTCGGGGCCCTGCGCGACAACGTCGAAGGCGTCGTCGAGGAGGCCCGGGAGGCCGCCAACGAGCTCGCCCAGCAGGTCAAGCCCAAGCTGCGGGGGTGGCTGCACGCTGCCATGGCGCCGATCGCCCTGCTCGCCGGGATGGTCCTCATCGTCCTCGCCCCGAGCCGGACCGGTCGGATCACCGCCGCCGTCTTCACCCTCACCGCCTTCATGCTCTTCGGGACGTCAGCGGTCTACCACCGGGGGGCCTTCTCACCGCGCGTGACAGACGTGCTCAAGCGGCTGGACCACAGCAACATCTTCCTCATCATCGCGGGCAGCTATACGCCCTTCGCCCTGCTCCTCCCCCGGAAGCAGGCCATCACGATGCTCCTCATCGTCTGGATCGGCGCGGTCGGCGGGGTGCTCTTCAGGGTGCTGTGGGTGCGGGCGCCCCGCTGGCTCTACGTGCCGATCTACGTCGCCCTCGGCTGGGTCGCGGTGTTCTACCTCGGGCCGCTGTGGGACAACGGCGGCACACTCGTGCTCGCCCTCATCGTCGCCGGCGGCCTGCTCTACACCCTCGGTGCCGTGGTCTACGGCATCAAGCGACCCAACCCGTGGCCCAGCTGGTTCGGGTTCCACGAGATCTTCCACGCACTGACGATCCTGGCGTTCATCTCGCACTACATCGCGGCCACGATCGTTCTGCACCGCGAGGCCGGCTGAGCCTCGAGGAGGCTCAGGCCCGAGTCGAGTCAGCCGCGCTCGCCGGGGTCAGAACGGTCGGCGTCCGAGCCGTCGGCGTTCGACCCATCAGCGTTCGACCCATCAGCGTCCGAACCGTCGGCATCCGAGCCGTCGCCGTTCGACCCATCGGCGTTGCGCTCGCCCGGCTGAGCAGCCGCCTCGGCCTCCATGCGCTGCTTCTCCCGGAACGACATCCGGCGCAGGCGGGCGTTCATGTTCCGGAGCAGGAAGTAGAGCGCCACCGCGAGGAAGGCGAAGACGATGAAGGCTCCCAGACCGGGCATCCGGTTGGCGAAGTCCGAGTCGACGTCCTGGGCCGGGCCCGCGAGAGTATGCGTCGCTCCCGTCGTCCTGAGTCCCGCCAGCACACCAGTCACCACACCGATCACCACACCAGTCACCATGGCCATGGCACCGTCGACTCCTTCCGCCCGTCCCAGGCGATCGTGCGCTGACCGGGCTCTGCCGTGGCCAGCGCGTCTGCCTCGGCGACCAAGCCGAGACCTGCGAACAAGTCGGTCTCGACCGGACCGAGAGGCCCGTCCGGCGTGCGGCCGTCCGGGGTGGTGACCGGCACATACGACAGAGCGCACTCGAAGTCGTCGGTCGGCCAGATCCGCTGCTGAGTCTCCCGCGAGACCTTGAACCACGCGCCATCGGGGTCCACCTGGGTGGCGTGCGCGAGGAGGGCCTGGTCCCGCTGCTCGAAGTAGGCGCCGCACTCGACGCGGGTCGTCACCGGACGGTCCATCCGGTCCCACCGCTCGAGCCACTCCTCGTAGGGGCTCTCCTCACCGAGCGCGAGAAGGGCCTCGTGGAACGCCGCGATGCGGGCCTTGGAGAAGGTGGCGTTGTAGTAGACCTTGAGCGGCTGCCACGGCGCGCCCGCGTGCGGGAAGGCATCCGGGTCCCCGGCGGCCTCCACCGCGGCCATCGTCACCCGGTGGCACATGATGTGGTCGGGGTGGGGGTAGCCACCGTTCTCGTCGTAGGTCGTGATGACGTGGGGGCGCTGACGGCGGATCTCCCGCACGAGGGCCTCGGTGGTCACCGAGAGGGGCTCGAGGGCGAAGCACCCCTCAGGGAGCGCAGGCAGCGGGTCCCCCTCGGGCAGACCGGAGTCCACGAAGCCGAGCCACGTGTGGTCGACGCCGAGGATGCGCTGCGCCTCGGCCATCTCGTCGCGGCGGACCTGGGCCAGGTCGCGGGCGATGTGCGGGTCGTTCGCAAGCCTGGGGTTGAGGACGTCGCCGCGCTCGCCACCGGTGCAGGAGACGACGAGCACCTCGTGGCCCTCGGCCACGTACTTGGCCATCATCGCCGCGCCCTTGCTCGACTCGTCGTCGGGGTGGGCGTGGACGCACATCAGGCGGTACTGCTCAGGCAAGGGGGAAACGTTCCTTCACACGAACTCGGGGCACTTCACATCCAGGGTGGGCGGGCGCACCAGGGGGCGCACCGCATACGCCACTCTATGGTGACGGACAATGGTCGGGTGAATCGACCGGACTCCCAGCCCAGCAACCGCAAGTGGTGGATCATCGGCGGAGTCCTCATCACCCTCTTCTCCGCTCTGATCGTCACCTACGGGGTCTATCTCCAGAGCGGCCAGATCCGACACACGGTCACCCGCTATGAGGTCGTCGACGACCAGACGGTGACAGTCAGCTTCGTCGTGCACCGGCCCCCTGACACCGCTGTCGTGTGCCGTGTGCGGGCGATCGCCATCGACTTCGCGACGGTCGGGACCCTCGACGTGGAGATCCCGGCCGATGCCGCCGGAGGGGCCCGGGACGTGGCGCAGGAGGTCACCCTGCGGACCACCACGCGAGCCAACACAGGCACGGTCTCCAAGTGTGTTCCTGAGGGAAATCGGAGCCAATAGCTGCGAAGTGACGTAGAATGGTCACTTCACTAGCTCACTCGAGGTCTGGGTATGCGTCGCTCGCGCCGCGCCCAGACCTTCCCTTATGAGCAGCAACACCACGCACTGCGCCACCGATGTCACTTCAGGTGTCGCGTTGCATGAGGAGATGAACGACATGACCGAGACCACTGCAACGTTCCTGACCCAGGAGGCGTACGACCGCCTCAAGGAGGAGCTGGAGTACCTGACCGGCGACTGGCGCACCGAGATCGCCAACAAGATCGAGTCCGCGCGCCTCGAGGGCGACCTGCGCGAGAACGGCGGCTACCACGCGGCCAAGGAGGAGCAGGGCAAGATGGAGGTCCGCATCCGGCAGCTGCAGCAGCTGCTCGCGAACGCGGTCGTGGGAGAGGCTCCGCCGGACGACGGTGTCGTCGAGCCCGGCATGGTCGTGACCATCGAGATGTTCGGCGAGGAGGAGACCTTCCTCATGGGCAGCCGCGAGATCGGCGACCACACCGACCTGCAGGTCTTCAGCGAGAAGTCCGCCATGGGCTCCGCCATCAACGGCCGCCGCGTCGGCGAGACCGTCACCTACACCACCCCCGTGGGCAAGCAGGTCGACGTCAAGATCCTCCACGCGAAGCCGTACAAGGCCTGACCTTCCGCTTCTGTCACACCTTTCTCTCCCCGGGAGGGAAACTCGGTCCTCGCACCGCTTCCTTGGTGGTGCGAGGACCGAGTTTGTTTTGCGAGGTCGCCGCACCTGACGCGTGAGGCTGAGTGCGCCCGTGCCGATCGAGCTGAGGCACGAGGACGCACCCACACGGCAGGTGTCAGCGCTGCGGGAGACGATCCGCGCGCAGCACCGCACGAGGACGCACCCACACGGCAGGCATCGGCGCTGCGGGAGGCGAGTGTGCGCACGAGAGTGGCGCTCCGACGCATCCAGAGCTGACCCGCAGCGTCAGTGCAATCGGTCGAGGAGCAGCCTGAGCGGCTCGGGCAGCTCGTCGGGAGCGAGCTCGGCGGTGAGTGCCTCGGCGAGCAGCTCCTTGCGGCCCGACGCGATCCCGGCGAACCGGTGCAGCTGCTCCTCGATCGGACGGTCGCGCCAGGCCGGCTGCTGCCGGAGCGCCTCGAGCTTGTCCCGCAGGCCGAGCGCGCGGAGCACCTCCAACGTCCGCGGAACACCAAGAGCCCGGAGCAGCTCGTCCTCCAGGTCGCGGTGGCACACGAAGAAGCCCACCGCCGGCAGGTCGCTCACGTCCTGGACCCAGCTGGCCCGGCCCTGCATCGCCGCGATGACGAAGCGGGACTCCCCCACATCACACATCCCGAGCACGGTCGGCGTCGCGTCCTCCCCTGACTGGAGCGCCGTCACGTGCGCCCGCACGTTCGTGATGCCACCCATATCGACCAGGCGGACACCGTCGAGGTCCACCCCCGCCGACGCTGCAGCGGTCCGGACGGCTGCGACATCGCTCGCCCCCTCGAGGAGCACGACACTGTCCGCGGGCAGGTCGACGCACGGCGACAGACCCTGAGGGGGTCGCCGCCGGTCGTGTCCGCGGATGTCCATGGGCGCTATCCAACAACGCGAACAGGTCGAGACGCCAGACGATTACGCTGCTGGCGCACATCGCTGACGGCGATGCGGGCTCGCTGCCTGAGGGCAGTCCCCAACTCGGTCAGGGCAGGACGTCACTCGTCACGAGCCGGTACCCGTTGTCCCGCAGCGTCCGCAGCACCGCATCGCAGTGCTCCCGGCTCTTGGTCTCGAGCTGGAGCGCGATCTCCACCTCGTCCACCCGCAGCGCCGGGTTGGTGCGCACGTGCTCGACCTCGAGGACGTTGGCATCGAGGTCGGCGCAGTCACTCAGCAGCTTGGCGAGGTTCCCCGGCTTGTCCGGCACCCGCACGCTCAGATGGAGGTACCGACCGGCAGCGGCCATGCCGTGGCGGATGATGCGCAGCATGAGGAGCGGGTCGATGTTGCCGCCCGACAACACAGCCACCACCGGGCCTTCCCAACCTGCCTCCGGAGCCTGCAGCAACCGAGCCGCCGTGACGCCACCGGCCGGCTCGACGACGAGCTTGGACCGCTCGAGCAGGAAGAGGAGCGCCCGCGAGATCCCCTCCTCGGTGACCGTGTCGACCCGGTCGACGTAGCGCTGCACGATCTCGAACGGCACCTTGCCCGGAAGCCCGACGGCGATCCCGTCGGCCATGGTCCGCATGTCGGTGCACGGCACCGGGTGGCCCGCCTTCAGCGACACCGGGTATGCGGCGGCCCCCTCGGCCTGCACGCCCACGATCCGGACATCCGGCTTGAGCGCTTTCATCACGACCGAGATCCCGGCGATGAGTCCGCCCCCGCCGACCCCGACGACGACGGTCTTCACGTCCGGGCACTGCTCGAGGATCTCGAGCCCGCACGTACCCTGGCCGGCCACGATGTCGGGGTGGTCGAAGGGGTGGATGTAGATCGCGCCGGCCTCCCTCGCATACTCCTGGGCGTGTGGCATGGCCTCGTCGAGCGTCTGGCCGACCTGCTCGATCTCGGCTCCGTAACCTCTCGTGGCGTTGACCTTCGGCATCGGCGCGCCGACCGGCATGTACACCTTGGCCCGGATGCCGAGCATCTGCGCGGCGAGCGCGACCCCCTGGGCGTGGTTGCCTGCGCTCGCGGTGACGACGCCGCGTGACTTCTCCTCGTCGCTGAGCCGGGAGATGCGGGTGTATGCGCCGCGGAACTTGAACGATCCGGCTCGCTGGAGGTTCTCGCACTTGAGCAGCACCTCTGCGCCTACCCGCTCGCTGAGTCCGCGGCTGTACTTCAGGGGGGTCGCGCGCATGACCTCGTCGAGGCCGGTCCGCGCTGCGAGGACGTCCTCGAGGGTGACGGGCAAGGTGTCAGCCCTGCCGGCAGAGGCAGAAGGGGTGACCGGCAGGGTCGAGGTAGACCTTGAAGCCGCCGTCCTCACTCGGCTGCTCCGCGGCGACCGTTGCTCCGAGCGCCAGAGCCGCGGGCTCGGCCAGCTCGATGTCCTCGACCGCGAAGTCGAGGTGGAACTGCTGCGGGTGGGCGCCGCCAGGCCACGTCGGCGGGACGTAGTCGTCAATCCGCTGGAATCCCAAGGAGGTTCGTCCGTTGGGGTTGGTCCGGTTCACCCCTCCCTCGGGGTGGCTCAGCACGACCCAGTCCTCGTCCGACCCGCTCTCCACCTGCCAGCCGAGCAGCGAGCCGTAGAACGACGCCAGCTGCTGCGGGTCCGGGCAGTCGATCACGACGATGTCGAGCAGCGGACGGATGTCGGCGGTGTCATCGGTCATGCGTCCACCCTAGGACTCGCGCGGGCGGGCGCTCTAGGCGTCGGCCGAGATGATCCGGCCGGCCAGCGCGCGGGCTGTCTCCGGGTGCTCGGGGGCAAGCAGTCCGACCGCAAAGAGCAGGTATGCGGTATCCACCTCGACCTTCGCCCGCTCGGGCACCCGCCACCCGCCGGAGTGGTCGGTCGTCACCGCCCGCACCACCTCGAGGGCCTGCTCCGCGGGGTTGTGCCGCAGCACGCCGCCGGACCCGACCACGAGCCCGACGTCGGTGAGCGGCCGCGGTGACTCCGCCGAGGTGTGCGGTCGACCATGGCGACGCGCCGCGACGAGGGCGGCCGTGCGGGCGAGGGCCAGGTCGTGCCCAACCTCGGCCGGCCCCTGCGGGAGGTGGGCCGGGTCCGCGGAGACGGCCGCCGCATACGCAGTCACCTCGGGCGGGAGAGGTATGCGCTCGCGGGCGGCGGCCTCGGCCACACCGGCGGCGCTCCAGCGCATGCCGAGGTCGGCCTCGACCGTGCGCGCCTGCCAGAGGGTGCCGACCACGTCGCGCTCGATCGCGGCGTCCTCACCCTGGGGGATGAGAGCGGAGTAGACATCCGTCGTGGCGCCCCCGATGTCGATGACCATGACGTCACCGACGACGTCGGCGAGGACCGCGACGCCGGAGAGGACCGCGTCCGGGGTGGGTGCGCGGACGAGGCTCGCGAACCGGGGTCCGCGCGAGAGCCCCTTGCCGCCGATGACGTGCTGGAGGAACACCTCCCGGATCGCGGTGCGGGCGGAGAGGGGACTGATCGCGCCGATGCGGGGGACGACGTTGTCGGCGAGGACGAAGCGGCGACCGGTCGACCGGAGGATCCCGGCGACCTGCTCCGCAGCGTCCGCGTTGCCGGCGACGACGATCGGAACCGTGATCCTGGCGCGGGCAAGGCGCGTCGCGTTGTGGAGCAGGACGGCGGAGTTCCCGCCGTCAGTGCCGCCCACGAGGAGCACGATGTCCGGACGTTGCTCACGCAGGGCCCGGATGTCGGCCCCGTCGAGCTCGCCGGCGGCGACGTGAACCACCCGCGCACCGGCCGACAGACCGACCCGGTAGCCGGCCTCGCCGGTCACCTCGCGCTCGTAGCCGACGACGGCGAGGCGCAGTCCTCCCCCGGCGCTGGAGCAGACCAGGGTCTGCTCGGGCTCGCTCGGCAGCCGGGCACGCAGGGCGTCGACGCCGTCGAGGACGTCGGTCCCGATCGTCGTCGGGGTGGAGCCGCTGTGCAGGACCTCGCCCTCGGCCGAGACGAGCACGGCCTTGGTGAACGTGCTGCCGACGTCGACGCACCAGAACGTCGTCACGCTCAGGTGAGCCGGTCGAGAGCCTGCTTGAGGTCCGCGATGAGATCGTCGACGTCCTCGATCCCGACGGAGAGCCTGATGAGGTCGGACGGGACCTCGAGCTCGGTGCCGGCGACGGAGGCGTGCGTCATCCGGCCCGGGTGCTCGATGAGCGCCTCGACCCCGCCGAGCGACTCGCCGAGGGTCCACAGCTCGGTCTCGGCGCACACCTTCGTCGCGACGTCCTCGCCGCCCCTGACCTGGAAGGAGATCATCCCGCCGAAGCGCTTCATCTGCCGCGCGGCGACGTCGTGGTTGGGGTGCTCGGCCAGGCCCGGGTAATAGACCTTCGTGACGCCCGGGTGGCCCTGGAGGAACTCGACGATCGCCTCGGCGTTGTCGCAGTGCCGCTCCATCCGGACGGCGAGCGTCTTGAGTCCGCGCAGCACGAGCCACGAGTCGAACGGTCCGGCGACCCCGCCAACTGCGTTCTGGTGGAAGCCGACTCGCTCGGTGAGGTCCTCGCCGCGGGGGGTCTCGACGCCTGCGCGCGTGACGACCAGGCCGCCGACGACGTCCGAGTGGCCGCCCGCATACTTCGTCGCGGAGTGGGTGACGACGTCCGCACCCAGGGCGAGCGGCTGCTGGAGATAGGAGGAGGCGAAGGTGTTGTCGACGACGAGCAGAGCACCGGCATCATGGGCGACGTCGGCGAGCGCCGAGATGTCGGCGATGCCGAGCAGGGGGTTGGTCGGGGTCTCGACCCACACGACCTTGGTCTGGCCGGGGCGGATCGCCGCGCGCACGGCGTCGACGTCGGCGATCGCGGCGATGTCGTGCTCGACACCCCACGGCAGGAAGACCTTGTTGAACTGGCGATAGGTGCCGCCGTAGGCGTCCGACGGCACGACGACGTGGTCACCGGGTCGCAGCACGGAGCGCAGGAGAGTGTCCTGACCAGCCAGCCCGGACGCGAAGGCGAAGCCGCGGTGCCCACCCTCGAGAGCGGCGACGCACTCCTCGAGCGCGGTCCGGGTGGGGTTGGCGGAGCGGCTGTACTCGTAGCCGCCGCGCAGCCCGCCGATCCCGTCCTGCTTGTACGTCGAGACCTGGTAGATCGGCGGCACCACCGCACCGGTCGTGGGGTCTGGCTCCTGGCCGGCGTGGATGGCGCGCGAGGAGAAGCCGAGGTGGTCCAGCGAGGGTGAGTCAGGCATACCGAGGAGCCTAGGCTCCCGCCACGGCGGATGGGTAACCGGCGCAGCCTCGAGCCCGGCCCGGCGCCCTCCGTCGCGCAATCCGAAGTCAGAGGCGCTTCTGCCACTCCCTCGTGTAGGCGACCGGCGCATACCCCATCGCCTCGTTGATGGCGAGCATGTGCTCGTTCTCGACGGCGTTCCACGTCCGCACCGTCTCCACGTCGGGGTATGCGCGGCGCAGCAGAGCTGCCGCCGCCACCTTCAGCGCGAGGCCGAGACGGTGGCCGCGGTGCTCGCGGAGGACCAAGGTGTCCTGCTGGTAGGCGAGGTGGGGCGCCTCCGCAGGCACCTGGACCTCGGTGAACCCGACGAGACACCCGCTGGCCAGGTCCCGGGCGAAGGCGTGGACCCGTCCCCGGCCGATCGCGGTGAGCTTGGCGTCGAGCTCGTGCACGCGCTCCTCGTCCCAGTCCTCCTCGCGCCAGTCCGTCTCGCCGAAGGGCGCGTCGGTCGACATGCGGCGGGCCAGGTAGGCGCGGTCGGTGGTGTCCGCGTCCGGCGGCACTCCGAGATGGGTCTCGATCGCATACCCGGTCGGGGTGAACGGCTCGAGCACCGGTGCCGTGCGCACGTCGTAGACCGACATGAACATGATCTGGGCGGGTGCGAACCCCCGCCGGCCTGCCCACTCGCCATGGACGTCGCCGGCCGGATCATCGACGTTCCAGTCCGTCTCGACGAGGACGGTCGTGCGCCCGTGGGTCCGGGTGATCTCTTCGGCCTCGGCCAGCAGTGCCGACCCGATCCCCCGACGACGCCACCCTGGGAGGACTGCCAGCTCGAGGACGCTCAGGTGCAGGTTCTCGCGCAGCGGCAGGGTGATCTTGGCGGCCCCGACCACCTTGTCGTCCTCCGTCACTGCGGCGAGAGAGACGGTCCGGTGCGTCGTCGCGTGGCCGAGCTCCCGGAGGTTGTCCGGCGACCAGGCATCGCTGCGTCCGAGGTCGTGGAGCTGCGCCTTGTCGAACACCCCGGCCCAGGCGTCGTACCGCGCGTGCGCAACCGGCTCGGTGGCGGATCCGTCCACCTCGACGAGCCGGACTCCAGCGGCAGCGATCGGGTCGTGCACGGCCATGGGAACAGCCTGCCTGCACGTGGGGTTGAATGACACATGCTTTTCGGAGGATTCGGCAACAGCGCCAAGACGACCATGGTCTCGCGGGAGGATGCCCTCCCCGGACGGGACTACCGGCCGTTCCATGTCCCGAGCACCCACGCGGTCCTCGGCACCCCCCTCGAGGGTCCGTGGCCCGAAGGCACCGAGGTGCTCTATGTGGCGATGGGCTGCTTCTGGGGGGTCGAGCGGATCTTCTGGCAGCTGCCCGGCGTCATCATGACGGCCGCAGGCTACATGGGCGGCTTCACGCCGAACCCGACCTACGAGGAGTCCTGCACCGGCCGGACGGGACACGCCGAGACGGTGCTCGTCGCCTACGACCCCAAGGTCATCGGTCCGGAGGAGCTGCTCGCGGCGTTCTGGGAGAACCACGACCCCACCCAGGGTAACCGGCAGGGCAACGACATCGGCACCGCCTACCGCTCGGCCCTCTACTTCACGACTCCCGAGCAGGAGACGGCCATCCGCGACACGGCCGAGCGCTTCCAGAAGGAGCTGACCCGCAAGGGCTTCGGCACGATCACCACCGAGATCGCGTCGGCGGAGGACGCCGGGCCGTTCTGGTATGCGGAGGACTACCACCAGCAGTACCTCCACAAGAACCCGGGCGGCTACTGCAACCACGGGCCCTACGGGTGCTCGCTGCCGCCTCGCCAGTGATGCCGCGCTGAGCGGCGCCGCGAGCGCCGCATTTCCCGCCGCGGCCGTACAAGAACGTGACAATAGGAACGTTCTGGTACGCCCCCCACCGCGGGCCGTACAAGAACGTGACAATAGGAACGTTCTGGTACGCCCCCCAGCGCGGCTGAAAGGCTCAGACCAGCACGTTGTAGACGAGCAGGCCGAGCGCGACGAGGACGAGCACCAGGCCGGCCAGCCGCGCGGTCCGGCCGACCGCGAAGTGCGCGTGCGGGTCGGGCGCCTCGTACCCCTCCGGCAGGCCGACGTCGGAGCTGCCGGCGGGACCACCGAAGCCTCCGACGATGTCGTTCGAGGGCGCCGAGGCGCGCTGCTGCTGGATCCCGACGACGATGAGCGCCCCGCCGACGAGAGCGAGCACGAGAGCGACCCAGTGCAGCGTCTGCATGGGTCGAGCGTGCCAGATGTCGAGGTCGCCTGGGGTCAGGCGCGGTAGACACCCTCGAGGGTCGCGAACACCACGGCGTTCTCCGTCTGCGACGCGAGCACCTGGTCGACCTCGCCGCCGCAGGTGATCAGCGCGAGGGTGGCGCCACCGGGAGCGGAGTCGAGGACGCTGCGAAGAGCCTGGTCGTCGGACTTCGGGATGTCCGTCACCACTTCGGTCACGAGGTAGCGCGCCACTACCTTCTCTCCCTGCGCCGTCCGGCCCGTGATGCCGATGACCTCCCCGCCGCGCAGGTCGGCAAGCTGGCCGAAGACGCTCGCGGCCTTGGCCCGGGTATGCCCGAGGACCACCGCGAGTCCGTTCTCTCCGGGCGCGGGGCCCTCCTCCCACCAGACGGTCGTGAACGGCCCGCCGGGCACCGGGAACGTGAGGACCACCTCGCCCGTGAACCGGTTGAGCTGTTCAGTCGCCTTCGCGGGCTCGACGATCGTGTTGACGTCGGCCTCGGGGATGTCGATGCGCTCCGGCAGGACCGCCTGCGCGGCCAGACGCTCGCCCTCGTCCGGGTGCGTCACGACGCGTGGGGTGACCCCCGCATACTGTGCCGCCCGGAGGGTGTCGCCGAGCAGGAGGTATGCGCCACTCCCCGCCGCGATCAGCGCCAGGAAGGCGAGGACCGCCGCGAGCGCGAGCCGCAGGCGGCGGCGTCGATCCTTGCCTTCCTCAGGAGTGGTCTTGGAGGCAAAGGTCAGCGCCGGCCCGCGAACGGGCCGGCGCTGGACAGTGGTCGGGCTCAGTGCTGCCTCGTCCCCCGCACCGCGTAGGCGGCTGCGCCGAGCAGGAACAGGGCCACTCCGAAGAGGCCGGCGATGCCGGTCACCTGGGTGGACGGCAGGTCGGTCGGCGCCGCGACCGGGCCCCCGGGCTGGGTGCCCGTCGGCGTGCTGGTCGGCTGCTCACTGGGCTCCTCGGTCGGCTCCTCGGTCAGCTCCTCCGTGGGCTCCTCGGTCGGCTCCTCGGTCGGCTCCTCGGTCGGCTCCTCGGTCGGCTCCTCGGTCGGCTCCTCCGTGGGCTCCTCCGTGGGCTCCTCGGTGGGCGGGTCGGTGGGTTCCTCACCGTTCCCAGGGGGAGTCTCGGGGCACGGCGGCCCGGTGTACGGGTCACTCGGGTTCTCCTGAACGCCGATCACGTAGGACCGCCCCTGCTGATCGGAGAAGACGGACCCGATCTGCACGGGGCTCACCGGGATCGCGCTGACGGAGACATCGATCGGGTTGTTCCCGGGAAGAGGTACCTCGTCCTCGCCGGGGGTCCCGACGTACTTGCAGACCCACACCTTCCCGGAGGTGATGTCGGCATTGGCGTTCCCTGCGAGCAGCGCTCCGGTGAGGAACAGCACCATGGTCGCGATGATGCCCAGCGCGATAACACGGGCGCGGGCGACGGCCTGAGTCGGTGGAGCAGACATGACGTCCCTTTCGGGTTGAAGACCTCGACATTGCCGACTCAAGCGCAGGCCCCATTAGTCACACAAGTAACATCTGTCACATTGGTCCCATTGTTATCACTTCGCAATCTTGCCGCGTAGCTAGCTCTCCCGTACAAGAACGTGCCAATAGGGAGGTTCTGGTACGCCTACCTGCCCACCCTGACTGCCAGTGGCAGACTGGAAGTCCCAGGCGGAAGGACCTGTGATGTCACGAGAACTGGTACGGCCACACAACGGGCGGATGATCGCGGGGGTATGCGCTGCTCTCGCCGAGCGCTTCGGGGTCTCGACGTTCTTCGTCCGGCTGGTCTTCGTGATCTTCGGACTCGTCGGAGCCGGGGAGCTCGCCTACATCGCGCTGTGGATCATCATCCCCAAGGAACGCTGACTCAAGAACGCCGGCTCAACTGAACGGCGGCCGCTCGTCCAGGCGGATCGAGCGCTTGCCCGCCCAGCGCCACACCCGGGCCGCGCGGTCGCGGTCCTCCTCGGTGACGAGGTTACCCATCCAGCGCAGGGCCAGGGTCATGAGCCAGTCGGTGCGCATGCCGACCGGTCCGAGCGTCGGCAGCAGACGCGGCACGGTCACGAAGCCCGCAAGCCGGCGCGCGATGGAGAACGCCTCGCCGTAGTGCTCTCGCAGCAGGTCGGGCCACACCGTCCCGAGGTCGGCCTTCTCGGCGAGCAGGTCGGCGACGAGGCGGCCGGTCTCCAGGCCGTAGTCGATGCCCTCCCCGTTGAGCGGGTTCACGCACGCGGCGGCGTCCCCGATGAGCGCCCAGTTCGGCCCGGCGACGCCGGACACTGCACCACCCATGGGGAGCATCGCCGAGGTCGGCATGCGCAGTGGGCCGGACAGCCCGAAGTCTTCACGGATGCTGTCGGCGTAGAACTGCATGAGGGGGCGGAGCTGGACGTCCGCGGGCCGCTTGGCGGTCGCCAGGGTCCCGACGCCGACGTTGACCTCTCCGCCGCCGAGGGGGAAGACCCAGCCGTAGCCGGAGAGCACCTCGCCCGCCTCGTCACGCAGCTCGAGGTGTGAGGAGATCCAGGGATCCTCAGACATCGTCGAGTCGGAGTAGGAGCGGGCCGCGACGCCATAGACGGTGTCCCGGTGCCACTCCCGCCCGACCACGCGCCCGAGCTGTGAGCGCACTCCGTCGGCGATGACGAGTCGCTCGCACCCGATCTCGACATGCTCCTTCCCGCGCGTGAACACGACCGCGGCGACCTTGCCGGACTCCCATCGCACATCGACGGCACGCAGGCCGTCGAGGGCAGTGGCCCCTGACTCGATGGCGACGTCGCGGATGGCGTTGTCGAGGACGGTGCGCGGCACGGCGGAGCCCCAGTCCGGCAGGTTGCCACCGGGCCACCGCAGGTAGAGCTTCTGGCCGAACCCGTGGGCCCGCAGGCCCTGGTTCGACACCCGTCCGCGGGCCCACTCGGCGAGCCCGAGCCGGTCCAGCTCGGCGATCGCGCGGGGCGTCAGGCCGTCGCCGCAGGTCTTGTCGCGTGGGAAGGTCGCTGCGTCAGCGACGACGACGTCGAGGCCTGCTCGCGCCGCCCAGGCAGCGGCACCCGACCCTGCCGGTCCTGCGCCGACGACGAGCACATCGGTGCGGGAGGGCAGCTCGGTCATCACAACGCACCATTGTCTGCGATTGGATGAGGGCGACCAAACCGAGGGGCACCGGACCCGTCAGCGCAGGCGGATCTCGCTGTCCGCCCCGGCGCGCGGGATGGTCCGTCCGATGACGGTCCCGCCAGGAACCTCTCCCACGAGCAGCAGTCCGCCGCTGGTCTGCGCGTCGGCGAGGAGCAGCAGGTCGGCCTCCCGCACTCCGGGACCGAGGTCGAGAGCAGTCCGCACCCAGTCGAGGTTGCGACGGGATCCACCCGGGCAGAATCCCCTAGCGCCTCGGGCGGTGCTCGTCTGCAGTACCCGCGACAGGCACGGAGTCGACGCCGTCGCTGCAGCACTCGACGAGCTCGGCGCCGAGCTGGAGCAGTCAGCGGACCCAGGCGCGCGGGCGCGACTGTGGGTCGACCGGGCCTTCACCCTCTCCAGCGTTGCCTCAGCCGTCAGGTCGAGGCTCACGGCCGATCTGCCCACCGCCACTTCGTACACACCCTCGGTGATCCGCCAGCCTGTAGCAGGACCATCGAAGCGGGCGAGCAGCCGTGGGTCGGCTGTCAGGGCAACTCGGCGTGATGCGCCAGGATCCAGGTGCACGCGCTGGAAGCCGAGCAGCCGCAGACGGTGCTCGCCCGCTGCCCATCACCGAGAACGGTTGCGCTGCCTCGGACGTCGTCGCCGACGACGGCCGGGTGTACGACTCCGACCGGGTGATGTTCCTCAGAGCCTGCCTGGGGCAGCTTCATCGGGCGACCTCCGATGGCGTGCCTGTTGACGGGTACTTCCTCTGGAGTGCGCAGGACAACTTCGAGTGGGGAGATGGGTTCGGTAACCGGTTCGGGCTCATCTGCGTCGACTTCGAGACCCTGGAGCGTCGGCCAAAGCTCAGCGCCTCCTGGTTCCGGGAGGCGGCCACCCACAACGCGGTCCTGTGACACACGCGCACGGCCGACCTCCGCGACCTCGGAGCGGGCCATGCATGTGCGCAGGGACGCGGCCCTGCGCCCGGCCGGAGCTGCGATTGCCGTGCCGGTGCCTCCGTTCGAGAAGGCCGGACTGCGGCACCCCGGACCGCTGAGTGGATGGAGGAAGAAGGGTGGCTGCACGCGGCAGGGACGAGCCGATGTCCGATCTCCGGAGCGCCCGGATGGAGGCGTTCAGCGATGGAGTATTCGCCGTCGCGATCACCTTGCTCGTCCTCGAGATCTCGGTACCCCAAGGCTCGCAGGCCACGCTGCTGCGCGCACTCCTCGATCAGTGGCCGTCGTACCTCGCCTACGTTGTCAGCTTCGCCACTGTGGGGGCCGTCTGGCTCGGGCGCTCAGCGATGACGAACTTCCTCGACCATGTCGATGAGCTGTTCCTGCGCCTGAACCTTCTCCTTCTCCTGCTCGTGGCGTCCCTGCCGTTCCCGACTCGGCTGCTGGCCGAAAGCGTCGCTGACGACACCGCTGGGCGAGTGGCCTCCACCTTCTACGGCCTCACTCTTCTGGCGGTCGTATCACTGCTCTGGGTGCTGTGGCAGTATGCGCGCCGCGAGGGCCTCGTGCAGGTCGGCAACACCGGGACGAGCTCTCCGTCCTCACCCGTCGACCGACCCCGGGTCTGGCCTTCTATGGGGCGATGATCCTCCTGGGCCTCGTCAGGCCAGTACTGGCAGTCCTCGGCTACCTGGCCCTAGCGGCCTTCTATCTGGCGCCGATCCACCAGCTTCGCGCGAGGCGAGCGGGGCGCAACTGAGCCGCGCGCGGCAGCTGCCTTGCCGCGATCCACCTCGCGCTACTCAGCCAGGAAGCTGAGGAAGTCGGCGCGGGTCAGCACGCCGACCGGCTTGCCGGCGTCGACGACGAGGATCGCGTCACTGTCCTGGAGCTCCTTGCGCGCGGTCGCAATCGGCTCGCCGGCGCCGACGAGCGGCAGGCCCGGTCCCATGTGCTTCTCGACGGGGTCCGTGAGATGGGCCTTCCCGGTGAAGAGCGCCTCGAGGAGGTCGCGCTCGTAGACCGCGCCGGCAACCTCGCCGGACATGACGGGAGGCTCGGCCTTGACGACCGGCATCTGCGATACGGAGTACTCCTGCAGGATGTCGATGGCCTCCTTGATCGTCTCGTTGGGGTGCGTGTGCACCAGGTCCGGGAGGCCGGTGGCCGACGTCTTCGCCTCGAGGACGTCGCCGACGGTCTCGCCCTTGTGGGTGGCGAGGAATCCGTAGCTGTTCATCCAGTCGTCGTTGAAGATCTTCGACAGGTAGCCGCGGCCGGAGTCGGGGAGGATGACGACGACGATCGCATCCTCGGGCAGGTCCTTCGCGGCCCGGAGCGCCGCCACGACGGCCATGCCGCACGAGCCGCCGACGAGCAGACCCTCCTCGCGGGCGAGGCGACGAGTCATGTCGAAGGAATCGGCGTCGGAGACGGCGATGACCTCGTCGACGACGGACGGGTCGTAGGCGCCGGGCCAGATGTCCTCGCCGACACCCTCGACGAGGTAGGGGCGCCCGGTCCCGCCGGAGTAGACCGAGCCCTCCGGGTCGGCGCCGATGATCCGCACGCGGCCACCCTCGCGGTCCGCAGACACCTCGCGCAGGTAGCGGGCCGTGCCAGTGATGGTCCCTCCGGTGCCGATGCCGGCGACGAAGTGAGTCACTCGGCCGTCGGTGTCCCGCCAGATCTCCGGGCCCGTGGTCTCGTAGTGGCTCGCGGGGCCGGCCTGGTTCTCGTACTGGTTCGGCTTGTACCCTCCCGGGATCTCACGGGCCAGCCGGTCCGAGACCGAGTAGTAGGAGTTCGGGTCATCCGGTGCGACCGACGTCGGGCACACCACGACCTCGGCGCCGTAGGCCTTGAGCACGTTGCGCTTGTCCTCGGCGACCTTGTCCGGGCAGACGAAGACGCACTTGTAGCCCTTGCGCTGGGCGACGAGCGCCAGTCCGACTCCGGTGTTGCCGGACGTCGGCTCCACGATGGTCCCGCCGGGCTGAAGTTCGCCGCGCGCCTCCGCCTCCTCGATCATCTTCAGGGCGATCCGGTCCTTGACGGACCCACCGGGGTTGACGTACTCGACCTTGGCCAGGACGGTGGCCCTGATGCCGTCGGTGACGGAGTTGAGGCGGACGAGGGGCGTGTTGCCCACGAGATCAAGGATGTGCTCGGCGTACTTCACAGCACCGATCCTCACATACTCGACAAGGGTGGACCGGCACGCGCCTCGACCTCGACCCACGATGAAGCGCCAAGCCGAGCTGACGAAGCCCTCCCCACTCGGCCTACCAGTGAGTAACATCGAGGCCATGACTGCAAGGGAGCACGAGACCGCTCCGGCGAGCCCGACGGGCACCGGATCCGAAGCCACCGGACGGGAGGGCGCCCCGGCGCAGGAAGCGCCCGTCGCGGTGCAGGGCCACGGCGGCTCGCACGCGACCGCGGTCGCGGCGAACCACGGGGTGCGCACGATGTTCACGCTCTCCGGCGCGCACGTGTTCCCCATGTACGACGCGGCGGAGAAGGAGGACCACGGAATCGCCCTCCTCGACGTGCGACACGAGCAGACAGCTGCCTTCGCCGCCGAGGCGACCGGCAAGCTCACCCGCTCCCCCGGCCTCGCGGTCCTCACCGCCGGACCCGGCGTGACCAACGGCGTCAGCGCGATCACCCAGGCCAAGTTCTCCGGCTCCCCCATGGTCGTCATCGGCGGCCGCGCACCGCTCGCCAAGTGGGGCATGGGCAGCCTCCAGGAGTTCGACCACGTGCCGCTCCTGGCGCCGATCACGGTGTCGGCCGAGACGGCCAAGGACACGGCGAACATCGCCGACGCGACGCACCGGGCGTTCACGGCAGCCCGCTCCGCCCACCGCGGCCCGGCCTTCCTCGACATCTACATGGACCACTTCTTCGACCAGGCCACCTCCGTGCGCCCGGGCCCGGGCAGCGGCCCCGATCGCTCCCCCGACACCGACGCGATCGCCCGGATCGCGGAGCTCCTCGGCAAGGCCGAGCGCCCCGTGCTCGTCCTGGGCAGCGATGTCTGGAGCGACTTCGCCGAGGAGGCAGCGCTGCGCTGCGTCGAGACCCTTGGCCTCCCGGCGATTCCCAACGGCATGGGCCGCGGCATCGTGCCCGCGGGTCACCCTCTCCTCGTGACGAAGGCCCGCGGCATGGCCTTCAACGGCGCCGACCTCGTCATCGTCGTCGGCACCCCGCTCGACTTCCGACTCGGCTACGGCGTCTTCGGCGGCAAGGACGGCGCGACCCCGGCGACCGTCGTCCACATCGCCGACTCGGCCGACCAGCTGAGCCTGCACGCCAACCCTGCGGTCGCCACCGCCGGTGATCTGGCCGCCGTCTTCGACGCGCTCACCGAGGCGGTGCAGCGTCAGTCCACCAAGCCCGACTGGGCCACCTGGGCAGGTGCGCTGCGGGAGAAGGCGCAGGCGACGCATACCAAGGACCTGGAGCTGCTCGGCGCGAGCGCCGACCCGATCCACCCGGCGCGCATCTACGGCGAGCTGCTCCCCCGACTCGCCGACGACGCCGTCGTCATCGGCGACGGTGGCGACTTCGTCTCGTTCGCAGGCAAGTTCGTCGAGCCGAAGCAGCCGGGCAACTGGCTGGACCCCGGCCCGTTCGGCTGCCTCGGCGCCGGGCTCGGCGCCGCCATCGCGGCCCGGATCGCCCGGCCATCGAGCCAGGTAGTCCTTCTCCTCGGCGACGGCGCCGCCGGCTTCTCACTCATCGACGTCGACACCCTCGTGCGGCACAAGCTCCCAGTGGTCATGATCATGGGCAACAACGGCGCCTGGGCCCTGGAGAAGGGGCCGATGCAGATGATCTACGGCTACGACGTCATCGCCGACCTCGCCCCGCAGACGCGCTACGAGGAGGTCGTCAAGGCGCTCGGTGGCGCCGGCGAGATGGTTACCGACCCGGCGCAGATCGGGCCGGCCCTCGACCGTGCGTTCGCCAGCGGGGTGCCCTACCTCGTCAACGTCATCACCGACGTGGGCGCCGCCTACCCCCGCGCCACCTACGGCGTCTGAGCCTGGGCTCAGCCGTGGTTCGGCCCGACAGCCGGCTCATGTGGGACGGTGGGGTATGCGCTCCCCGGCTGGCGACATACCTCGGACTGACGCCGTGGTGAGCATCATCTGGGACCTCGGCGGGACCCTGCTCGACACCTACCCCGTCGTCGACCGCGCTCTCGCCTCAGTCGTCGACGGTGGCGAGCCGCGCGACGCGACCCTCGAGGAGGTCGCACGCCTCACCCGAGTCTCGAGCGGGCACGCGATCGCGACCCTGTCCGAGCGGTACGGCGTGCCGGAGAGCGAGCTGCGCGACGCATACGAGGGGACGAAGGCGACCTGGGAGGTGAACCCTCCGCCGGTCATGGACGGTGCGCGCGAGGTGATAGCGGCCGTCACGGCGAGGGGCGGGCTCAACCTGGTGGCCACTCACCGCGCCCGTGAGAGCGCCGAGGCCTTGCTCGCGCTCGTGGGGCTCGAGGTGGACGATCTGGTGAGCGCCTCCGACGGCTTCCCGCGCAAGCCGGACCCCGCCATGGCACTTGAGCTGCTGCGCCGGCACGCTCTGGATCCGAGTGAGGTGATCGGCGTGGGCGACCGCCCTGGCGATGTGGCCGCCGCTGAGGCCGCGGGCGGCCGAGGAGTGCTCCTCACGACCGCGGGGCTTCCGCTCGACGCGCCTGATGGCATGCGCCGGATCAGCTCACTCCGCGAGCTCCTGGACCTGGTCGAGCAGCCGTCAGCGTGAGTTCCGGGCGCCGAGCTTGCTCATGAAGCGTTTGCTGTCGACGATCGCCCTGCTGATCGTGCCGCGGCCCAGGATGGTGCCGAAGTAGGTGGCCGTGACGGCGAACTGCACTGTGCGGTCGGTGCGTTCGGTGATCGTGGCCGCAACCTCGACCCTGTCCCCCACCGCACTCGGCGCGAGGTGAGCGACGTCGACCCGGGTTCCGACGCTCGTCATCGGGGCCGGCAGCTCACCGAGAGCAGCGCACGTGACCGCCTCGCACCACGCGACGAGCCGCGGGGTGGCGAGCACCGGCAGGGAACCGGACCCCACCGCGATCGCGGTGTCGGCCTCGGTCACGATGAACGTCTGCGTTACGGCATCCGGCATAGGGACATTGTGTCCCCATGCCCGGCGCCAAGGGGCGCAAGGGATCAGAAGGTGAACCGCGTGCAGTCGGTCGGGAAGCTGAACCAGGCGAGCGCGCGATGCGGCGTGATGACCCGCAACCCACCGCCGTCCTCGCCCTCCCAGGAGGTGGGCTCGGGGGTGTAGCCGGAGTCCGCATACTTCTGGAACGCCTCGGCCAGTCGGGCGCCGAAGTCGTGCGCCTCGGCCCGGGTCGCGTGCGACTCGCCCTCGATGATGACCGCCTCGGCGCCGCTCTCCAGGGTCAGCGTGACCGCAGGGTTCTGCTCCACGTTGCGGGTGTGGACGGTCGTGGGAGCACCGTCGTACCAGAACTGTCCGTCGAGCCACACTCCCCAGCGGGGCACGGTGTGCGGACGGCCGTCGGGCCGGACACTGGTGATCCAGTAGTGCTCGGCAGCCACGAGCCGGGGCTCGACCTGGTCCCAGGTCAGCAGACCCTTCGTGTCGTCCGGCAGGCCATAGCCGTCAGGGATGCTCGGGCGGGACGGGGTGGGCAGGTCAGTCGTCATGGAACTCTTCCTCCGCGTGCCTGATGGTTCGCGATGCTACGACGGTCGTGGCGGGTGCGCCACCGATGAGCGTGGTCCCTGGGAGCGAGTGGCCGGGTGGGTCCTCACGCCAGCTCCAATACCTCACCTCCCAGGAGGCGTGCAGCCAGCGGTCGTGGCTCGACGAGCCCCCCTGGATAGTCCGGAAGAGCGGCCTCGAGCTCGGTCACGAGGACCACCGAGAGACCCGGGTGAAGGCTGGGGGCGGTTGTCCGCGGAGGTCGGCGGCAGGCTGGGTGCGCGGACGGGAGATGTGGGGCCGCTGGACAACCCCTGCCCCCTGACTTGACCTTTGCTCCGTGGTTCGACCCCTGCCCCCTGACTTGACCGCAATTGCCGGTGATTTTCGGGCTACCTGTCGACCACGGGAGCAAAGGCCAATCGGGTTCCGCCCCCGGTCCTGCCTCGTTCTGAGCGGGTTGGGGAACGACCACCTGCCGAGTAGCGTTGTCACCCGGGAAGCACCAGTTGCGAATCGCCCACTGTGGACTCGACGCTGGGAAAGGACGTGAGGCAATGGGACGCGCTCGACGAGCCCGCAAGATTGCCAGCGCAGCCGCCTACGGGGGTGGCGGCCTCGCTGCGCTGGCGGGGGCACTGGGGGCAGCAGGCTACGGAGTGATCCGCGCTGAGGCCGCGGTCGCCCGTCGGCAGATCGGTCAGCCGTTCGACGGTTCGCCGGATGACAACGGGATCTACGGCCACGGACCGGGCGACCCGCTGCACCTCCTCATCCTCGGGGACTCGACCGCGGCCGGCCTCGGGTGCGAGGACCGCAGCCAGACGATCGGCGCCATCCTCGCCACCGGGGTCGCCGCGTTCTCCGGTCGACGCGTCCAGCTCACCAACGTCGCGGTTGTCGGTGCCCAGTCCTCCGACCTGGATCGGCAGGCCGCCAACGCCCTCGACTCGGTGCCGACGCCCGACGTCGCCGTCGTCCTCATCGGGGCCAACGACGTCACGCACCGCATCGAGCGGGCGACCGCCGTACACCATCTCGACCAGGCCGTCCGCAAGCTCCTCGCCACCGGCGCGCACGTCATCGTCGGCACCTGCCCGGACCTCGGGACGATCGAGCCGATCCCCCAGCCGCTGCGCTTACTCGTGCGCCGCTGGTCGCGTGACCTGGCCGCCGCCCAGACGGTCGCGGCCGTCGAGGCAGGAGCACGGACCGTCTCGCTCGCGGACATGCTCGGCCCGGAGTTCCACGCCAGCCCGCGGGACCTGTTCTCCATCGACCGCTACCACCCCTCGCCGGCCGGGTATGCGCGGGTCGCCGCCGCCCTGCTGCCGAGCGTCGTCGATGCGCTGGGCCTGTGGGCCGGTGAGGCGCCGACGGCCGTCCCGACCCCGGTCACGCGCCGCACCGTCACCCCGGTGGCGGTCGCTGCGGGCCACGCCGTGACCGAGCCCGGCACCGAGGTCTCCGGCGCCGAGCTGGGTGGCGCGGCCCGCGGCCCCCGCGGTCGCTGGGCGACGCTGCTGCGCCGCCGCCAGCCGGTCGTCCCGGCAGGGCCCGAACTCGAGGTCCAGACGGAGGAGCCGGGCGCCGGGTCCGACGCCAGCACAGCGTCCGACGCGGGTGACTCACAGGGTGAGGCGGTTCCCGCCCATGGCGACAATCACACTGCTGCGCTGACGACCCCCGGTGCCGAGCCGGAGCCGGAGAAGTAGGCTCGGGAGGAGTGCCCTCACCGGCGTCCGGACAACGGGCGCCTGACCTCCTCAGGTGAGCACCGCATACCCACTGATCCTCGACAGGAGAGAAGCATGACCGAGGCTGTCATCGTCGCCACGTCCCGGACCCCCATCGGGCGGGCCTTCAAGGGGTCCCTCAGGGACATCCGACCCGACGACCTCTCGGTCCAGGTCGTCAACGCCCTGCTCGAGCAGGTGCCGGGACTGGACCCCGCGCTGGTCGAGGACCTGTACTGGGGCTGCGCCGAGCCCAGTGGTCGGCACGGCTCGAACATGGCCCGCGTCATCGCTGTGCTCGCCGGGCTCGACCACCTGCCGGCCTCGACCGTCAACCGCTTCTGCGCGTCCTCGACCCAGACGATGCGGATGGCCTTCCACGCCATCAAGGCCGGCGAGGGTGACATCTTCATCAGCGGTGGTGTGGAGTGCGTGTCGCAGTACATGGGCTTCGCCGGCGCCGGCGGCTCGGCCGAGGACGCGATGAACCCGAAGTTCGCCGACGCGCAGGCCCGGACGGCCGAGCTCGCTGCGAGCAACGCGACCTGGACCGACCCGCGTGAGGAAGGCCTGCTGCCAGACATCTACGTGTCCATGGGGCAGACCGCCGAGAACGTCGCCACCTTCCGTGGGATCTCGCGCGAGCGCCAGGACGAGTGGGGCGTCACGAGCCAGAACCGTGCGGAGGCGGCGATCAAGTCCGGCTTCTTCGCGCGCGAGATCACGCCCGTCACGCTCGGCGACGGCACCGTCGTCTCGACCGACGACGGCCCTCGCCCCGGTGTCACGCTCGAGGCGCTGCAGGGCCTCAACCCCGTGTTCCGCGAGAACGGTACCGTCACCGCCGGCAACTGCTGCCCCCTCAACGACGGCGCGTCCGGCGTCATCGTCATGAGCGACACCAAGGCCAAGGAGCTCGGCATCACGCCGCTCGCCCGGATCGTCTCCACCGGCGTCTCCGGCCTCTCGCCCGAGATCATGGGCCTCGGCCCGGTCGAGGCCTCCCGTCAGGCGCTCGCCCGCGCGGGGATGTCGATCGGCGACATGGACCTGTACGAGATCAACGAGGCCTTCGCGGCGCAGGTGCTGCCTTCGGCCGACGACCTCGGCATGGACTTCGACAAGCTCAACGTCCACGGCGGCGCGATCGCCCTCGGCCACCCCTTCGGCTCGACCGGCACGCGCATCATGACGACGCTGCTCAACGGCCTGCAGGCCCGCGACGGCCAGCTCGGCCTCGAGACGATGTGTGTCGGTGGCGGCCAGGGCATGGCGATCATTGTGGAGCGCCTGAGCTGATCAACAGCTGCTGAACGTGAGTGGGCGGGCCGCCGATCGAGCGGCCCGCCCACTTCGCATAGGTAGGTAGGACATCGCATGACTACCTTGCCCTTGCGATGCCCGCCCCCTTCTCTCCGGGGGAGAGAAAGGAGAGGCGCTCAGGGCAGGGAGCGGCGGAGTGCCGTGAGGCGCTCGGTGAGGTCGCTGCCCCCGCCTGCGGCGTAGATGTCAAACACCAGCACGGCGAGCTGGTCCGGGATGACGGCGGGTCCAAGGTCCGGCACGGATGGCTGACCCAGCTGCTCAGCAAGCTCATCGAGGAGGCGCCGGACCAGCCCCGCGGCCTCCTCCGCAGCCCGCACCGACAGCTCGGTGAACCGGCGCCGGATCCGGTCCACCTCCACAGTCGACTCCGCCGGGACAGGTGGGCCTGTCCCGGCGGAGTGCAGTGCCGAGGTGTCGATCACGATGTGTCGATCACTCACACGGCGAGGTCGCTGCGGCGATCACTCACGCATACGAGCCATGAGGCGGAGGAACTCGATGTACAGCCACACGAGCGTGACGATGATCCCGTGCGCGAGCAGCCAGCTGTAGGGCTGCGGGGCACCGCTGCGGATCGCCTGCTCGATGGAGTCGAAGTTCAGCGCCAGCGACACGGCTGCGAGGCCGACGGCGAAGATCGAGATCATGATGCCGAGGCTGCCGGAGCCGCCGAAGCCGAAGGCGGTGTTGGTGACCATCGCGTAGATGAAGTTGACGACAGCGAAGATGACGTAGCCGAAGATCATCATCGTCACGATGCGACGGAACTTCGCCGTGACCTTGATGAGGCCGACCTTGTAGGCGAGCAGCATGCCGGCGAAGGTGGCGAGGGTCGCGACGACAGCGTTCATGACGATGCCGGGGTACCGCAGCTCGAAGAACTGGCTCACCGCGCCGACGAAGAGGCCCTCGAGCGCCGCATAGGCAACGATGAGCGGGACGCTGATCGCCTTCTTCAGGACGATGACGAAGCCGAGGATGAGGGTGCCGATCATGCCACCCATCCACAGCATCATGCCGAGGCCGGGGCTGGACGCCGCGACCCGCCAGCCGACGAACCCGAGAACGAGGACGATGCCGAACAGCGACGCCGTCTTCATCATGACGTCGTCCATCGTGACCCGACCGGTCTGGACCGGGCCGGCGGACGGCGCGTTGTAGAGGTCGTTCAGCTGCTGCTGGGTCATGCCGCTCTGGGCGCCCCACTGGGCGCCTGCCTGGCCGAGGTCCGGCCGGGTGCGGGTCTCGGTGCCTACCTGGCCCGGGGGGTTGAAGCCCGCATAGCCACCGCGGGCATCCTTCTCGATTCGGTCGAAGACGGGGTTGGTCGCCACTGCGGCCTCTCCTAGAGCTCGTGCGGGCGGGGAAGGGCTCCCCGCCTCCTGCTATGAGGATAAATGGTCGAACGGCGCCGGATTGTTCCCATCCACAGGTCTTCTGAGGCTCATCTTCCGCGCCGACCGGCCCACCGATCCCCTCGTATGCGCGGGCCGGGTGGGCGAGCAGGGCACAGTCGCAACGGTGTTGGGGTTACAGTGGCAGACGCCCCCGTAGCCCAACCGGCAGAGGCAGGCGACTTAAAATCGCTCGAGTGCGAGTTCGAATCTCGTCGGGGGTGCCACGCGTGGCGGCCAGGAGCAGGTCGAGTCGCTGCTGCGCCGACAGATCTGGCGGTCTCATCCATTGGGATGACGTGCCAACGGGAAGTTGCTTTGCCCATGCAACCCCAGCGCCCTCAGTACTACAGTGAGCGCGTCCGCCGGTCCGGCCGGCTGGGCAGCTGCCCGCTGGCGTGCAACCAACGGCTTGAGCCGGCGGTCTCGATTCACTACGTTGTCGGCAATCTCGACTAGCGAGGCATCATCGTGAGCACCGAACCCTCCCGCCGCCGCGGGCCCGCGAAGGGCACCCCGCGTCCGTTGCGGATGGCGCGCGCCGAGCGGGAGGCACAGCTGCTGGACATCGCTGAGGAGGTGCTCGCCGAGCGGGGCTATCTCGCGACGACCGTGGAGGAGATCGCCGAGCGCGCGGGAATCACCAAGCCGGTCATCTACGACCACTTCGGTTCCAAGGACGGTCTGCTCCTGCGCGTCATCGTCCGCACCCACGAGGCGCTCGAGGCGGCAACCCGGGCAGCGTTCGAGGAGATGGGCAGCACCCACGATGCCGAGCGGATCCTCCGGGCCACGCTGACCGTGTGGTTCGAGTTCGTCGACTCCCATCGTGGGGGACTCCGTCTCCTCCAGGAGGGGCAGATGGTCGCTCAAAATGAGTTGGAGCGGATCAAGGTCACTCAAGCGGCTCTGCTCGTCGGTGCGCTCCAGAACACCGACGCGTTCGGCGACGCTGAACCTCATGGGCTCGAGGCGCTCGTGCACGCCATCGTGGGTGCGAGCGAGCGCTACGCCATGTGGCGGCTCTTCCACCCCCATGTCTCGGCACAGCAGGCCGTCGACGAGCTCACCGACTTCATCTGGAACGGCATCCGCCCGCGCGAGGGGTGAGGTGCCCTACCGGCTCCGAGCCAACCCGGCCAACGTCTCGGCGGCCGCTCCGATCCGGTGACCCAGTCGGATGATGCCCTCGGGAGCGAGGTCCTGCTGGGCGCCGCCGACGGCGATGATCAGGTCAGGGCGCTGCGCCTGAAGCGCCGTGAGGACCTCCTTGGTCGCTGCGACGTCTGCCTCGGTGGGCATGGCGATGACGATGGCCGTGGCCTCGGGGGCCGCGGCTGCAGCCAGCCAGTCCGCGAGGGGTAGGTCGGCCCCGAGGTAGTCGGTGACGAGTCCATGACGCCGGGCGGCGACGGCGAAGGCGAAAAGGCCGAGCTCGTGACGGCCGCCCGGCGGCATCCCGACGAGCACCCTGGGGCCGGCCGCGAGACGGGTCCCTGCCTCGTAGGCGGCTGACAACCGACGCGTCACGGCGTTCGAAGCGAGGTGCTCCCCTCCGACACTGACCCGACCCGACGCCCAGCCCTCACCGAGCGCCTCGAGCGCGGGGATGAGGATGTGGTCGACGACCGCCTCGAAGCTCCCTCGGGCCATCATCTGGTCCAGCACGACCTCGAGCCGGTCGGCATCGAGCTCCGCGGCAGCCTCGACGAGGGCCTCGATGTCGATCGTGGGGTCGATGTCGGACGAGAGGAGATCACTGGAAACGGCATCTCCGCCCCCCGACGCCTGAGCCGACTGTCGCCGGGACTCCTGCGCTGCGAGGCTCGGTGGGCGACCGGCGTCGACCAGCCGCGCCATCCGGGCCAGCGCGCGCACGTCCTCCTCGCTGTAGACGCGGTAGCCCGCCTCGGTCCGCTGCGGCGTCACGACACCGTAGCGACGCTCCCACGCCCGCAGTGTCGAGGGACTGATCCCGACGCGCTCGGCGGCGCCCTTGATCGTGTACATCAGCGGGATCCCAGTGCTGCGCAGTGGCTGATCCGCGCCCTGTCGTTACTCATTGCTTTACCTATCACAAACCTTTGACAATGTTTGCAACCAACCCTAAGGTGTGACAAGCCCAAAGGGAAGCCGAAACCTCAATGATCGAGGAGCCTCGTGTCGCAGACACCACCGTTCACACCGACGCACGCCTTGTGGAGGGAGTCCTTGTGAGCGCAGCCGACAGCGGCCTGGACCGGCTGCTCGATCGCAGCATAGTCCCCGGCTACTCGGCTCTCGGCTACCGCCTCCGCAAACGCGAATGGTCGAACGATGACCCCCGACCGGACGCGCTCGCGGGTCGCCGCGCCCTCGTGACCGGCGCCGGCGGCGGCCTCGGCGAGGCGACCGCCCTCGGCCTGGCCCGGCTCGGCGCAACGGTCCACCTTCTCGTGCGCTCCGAGGCGCGTGCGGCTGCGGCGGTCGACCGGATCCGAACCACCCTGGCGGAGGACGGCCGGACGGCCGAGCTCATCGTCGAGGAGTGCGACGTCTCCGACCTCGCCGCGGTCCGCGGCTTCACCGACTCCTTCGGGGGGCGCCTGCGCGCCATGGACTCCGGACTGGACGTGCTGATCCACAACGCGGGCGTCCTGCCTGCGACCCGCACCGAGTCGGTCGACGGACATGAGCTCACGGTGGCGACCCACGTCCTCGGCCCCATCCTCATGACCGAGCGACTGCTGCCGGCCCTGAGCGCGAGCACCGTGGGCGCACGGGTCGTCCTCGTCGCCTCGGGTGGGATGTACACCCAGGGCCTACCGACCCGCGACCCTGAGTACACCAAGGGTGAGTACAGCGGCTCCGTCGCGTACGCGCGCTCCAAGCGCATGCAGGTCGAGCTGACCCCGCTCCTCGCCGAGCGCTGGAGCGATGACGCAGTGTCCGTGTATGCGATGCACCCCGGCTGGGCGGACACCCCAGGGGTCGCCGACTCGCTCCCGCTGTTCCGCACCCTCACCCGCCCCATCCTGCGCTCCGCCGAGGCCGGCGCGGACACGGCCGTCTGGCTTGCCGCGACCGAGCCGGCCCCGCCGAGCGGCACGTTCTGGCACGACCGCAACGTCCGCCCCACGAGCTACCGCTCGGCGACGCGGCCCAAGCCTGGAAAGGTCGACACCCTCTGGCAGTGGGTGCAGGACGCGATCAACGTCGAGTGACCCCGTCGGCTCAGCCGACTCAGTCCCTCTGCTCCAGAGGATGAGCAAGCTGCCGGCCTTCTGCGTCGAGTCAGCCAGCCAGCCGACGCGCGACGCTCAGTGCGATGCCGTCGAGGATGTCGTGCTCCGAGGTGACGACGGCGATCCCCAGGGACGCTGCGGCCACCCGGGCGACGACCCGGTCCCAGACCAGGCCCCCGGCACCGATGACGTCGACCCGGCCGGGGTGCATGAAGCCGAGCGCGGCGCGCTCGTCGTGGCTCATCGCGAGGAGATCCGCTGAGGCGGCGGCGATCTGCTGGGGCGTGAGCTCGGCCAGGTGGATCTTGCCGGGATCGTATGCGTCCAGCGCCAGAGCGTGCGCCGTCAGGGTGGTGACGGAGCCGGCCAGGCCCACGAGCGTGTGCACGCCGGACAGGTCTACGTGCGCGGCGATCTCGTCGATCGCCGCCTCGACATCCGCGGTGGCTGCGGCGATCTGCTCAGCTGTCGGCGGGTCGCTCACGAGGTGCCGCTCGGTCATCCGGACGCAGCCGACGTTCGCCGAGTAGGACTGGATCACGCGGAAGTCGTTGCCCACGGCCTCGCCCCGGACGAGCTCGGTCGATCCACCCCCGATGTCACACACGAGGTACGGACCCGGATAGCCGGCCGCGACGACATCGCCCGTCGCACCCGTGAAGGACAGCTCCGCTTCCTCGAGACCACTGATGACCTCCGGCGCAATCCCGAAGTGGGAGAAGGCCGCTCGCACACCGTCGATGAACTCGGCGGCATTCGAGGCGTCACGCGAGGCCGACGTGGCGGTGAAGCGCACGCCCTCGCAGCCGAGCTCCTCGCACGTCCTGGCATAGCGGTCGGCGACGGTCAGCGTCCGCTGCATCGCGGCGGGGTCGATGGTCCCGGTCCGGTCGACGCCGTACCCGAGTCGCACGATCTCCATCTCCCGCACGACGTCGGTGACCACCGGCGCTGCTCCCTCAGCGAGCTGGACGTCGGCGATGAGCAGCCGGATCGAGTTGGTCCCGCAGTCGATCGCCCCGACACGCACCATCTACGCCTCCTCCTGCTCCTGCGCCGTCCTGGCGGCAGAGCCCTTGGGTCCGGTCGCATGACGGTCCCGGCACGGGTTCTCCCACCACCGCGGCAACAGCTCCAGCGCCTCGTCCCCGAAGGGGTTGACGCCCAGGCCGGCCGCCAGCGAGTGGGCGACGAGAACGTGGAGGCACTTGATCCGCTCCGGCATACCGCCCGCCGAGATCCCGGCGATCTCGGGCACGTCGGCGAGCTCCGCCCGGCGGCGCAGGTAGTCCTCGTGGGCCAGCGCATACGCCCTGGCCAGCTCGGGATCATCGGCCAGCCGGTCCTGCATCTGCTTCATCACACCCTCCGACTCGAGGGTGCTGATCGCTCCGGTGAGCCGGGGGCAGGTGGCGTAGAAGGTGGTCGGGAACGGCGTCCCGTCCGGCAGCCGCGGCGAGGTGCGGACCACGTCCGGGTCCCCGCACGGACAGCGGTGCGCCACCTCGACGACGCCGCGCGGCTCACGGCCGAGCTGGCTGTGCACTGCCTCGAGGTCCTCGGCGGTGGGTGGCTCCCCGCAGGGCGGACCGGCCTCCGCGGCGCGCGACAACGCAGCCTCCCCGCCCGTTCCAGGTCCCGTCACGGAGCCGGCTCGACGTCGGTGCGGTCGGCCTGGTTGATGCTGGCGACGAGTCGGTCGTACCAGGGCCGGCTCTCCGACACCTGACCGGTCGCAACCTGCTGACCCTCGATCTCGTCCCCCCCGATGACGGTGTAGGACACCTCGCCGGGCCGGACGAACTTCAGCCGCTCACGCGCCTGCTGCTCGATGTAGGCCGGGTCGCGCCAGCGCTCCTGCTCGGCCTCGAGCTGGGCGAGACGCTCCTCCCCCTGCGCGACCTGCCGCTCCAGCGCAGCGATCTCACTGCGCTGGGCGAAGTACGACCGCATCGTCGGCGCCAGGAGCACGACGAGCACGAGGGCGACGATCGCGATGACGGCCCACCGCCACAGGCCACTCCCCTGGTCCTGCCGCGCACTTGCCATCACACGGGGGGCGCGGGTGGCTGCGGGACGACTCGCCGGGCGCGCCTTGTCAGCCCGCGCCGGGTTCGGGCGGAACGCCGGCTTGGCCTTGGCCGCCGACGTCTTGTTCGCGGTCTTGCTCGTGGACTTGCTCTTGGGCGAAGAGGTCGACCGCGCCGCGCTCTCGGGCCGGGCCGAGGACGAGCGCGACCCGGGCCGGGTGGTCCCCCGGCCCTTGGACGCGCCCGATCCCCGGCTCGCCATGTCCTGTGTCAGGCCTTGGGCGTGAACCGCGGGAAGGCCCCGGCCCCCGCATACACAGCCGCATCGTCCAGCTCCTCCTCGATGCGGAGCAGCTGGTTGTACTTCGCGACCCGCTCGGAGCGCGCCGGCGCACCGGTCTTGATCTGACCGCAGTTCGTCGCGACCGCGAGGTCGGCGATCGTGGTGTCCTCGGTCTCGCCGGAGCGGTGGCTCATCATGCAGCGGTAGCCGCTGCGGTGGGCCAGGTCAACCGCGTCCATCGTCTCCGAGAGGGAGCCGATCTGGTTGACCTTGACGAGCAGCGCGTTGGCCGTGCCGGACTCGATGCCGCGGGCGAGCCGCTCCGGGTTGGTGACGAAGAGGTCGTCGCCGACGAGCTGGACGCGGTCACCGAGCTGATCGGTCATGGCCTTCCAGCCGTCCCAGTCGTCCTCGTTGAGCGGGTCCTCGATCGAGACGAGGGGGTATGCGTCGACGAGCTCGGTGTAGTAGGCCACCATCTCCTCGGCGGACTTGGAGCCGCCCTCGAAGGTGTAGGTGCCGCTGTCGTAGAACTCGCTGGCCGCGACGTCGAGCGCGAGGGCGATCTCCGTGCCGGGCTCGTAGCCGGCCTTCTGGATCGCCTCGAGGATGAGGTCGAGAGCAGCCCGGTTGGACTCAAGGTTCGGGGCGAAGCCGCCCTCGTCGCCGAGCCCGGTCGCGAGGCCACGCTCCTTGAGGACCGACTTCAGGGCGTGGTAGACCTCAGCGCCCCAGCGCAGGGCCTCACGGAAGGACGAGGCCCCGATCGGGGCGATCATGAACTCCTGGATGTCGACGTTGGAGTCGGCGTGGCTGCCGCCGTTGAGGATGTTCATCATCGGGACCGGCAGGATGTGCGCGTTCGGGCCGCCGACGTAGCGGAAAAGTGGCAGGCCGGCCGACTCAGCAGCCGCCTTGGCCACCGCGAGGGAGACACCGAGGATGGCGTTCGCGCCGATCGTGCCCTTGTTGTCCGTGCCGTCGAGCGCGATCATCTCCGCGTCGATGAGCCGCTGGTCGCTCGCGTCGAAGCCGAGGAGCTTGGGCTGGATCTCCTCGATGACCGCGGTGACCGCGTCTTCGACACCCTTGCCGAGGTAGCGTCCCTCGTCACCGTCGCGACGCTCCACCGCCTCGAACGCCCCGGTCGAGGCGCCGGACGGCACGGCCGCCCTGGCGAAGGTGTTGTCATCGAGCAGGACCTCGACCTCGACGGTCGGGTTCCCACGGGAGTCCAGGATCTCTCGGGCGTTCAGGGCCTCGATCGTGGCCACGGGTCACTCCTTGGGTGGTGGCGGAAGGGATTCGGAAATCAGCCTAGCCCCCCGACACATACGCTCGCGCGAGTGCCGCGCCGAGGCGGGCGTTGTGCCTGACCAGCGCGATGTTGGCCTGGAGGGAGCGGCCTTCGGTCAGCTCGACGATCCGCCCCAGCAGGTAGGGCGTGATGTCCTTGCCGCGGATACCGAGACGGTCGGAGTCCGCCAGGGCCGTGTCGATGAAGCCCTGCATCTCCTCGGCCGGGATCTCGTCGGACTCGGGCACCGGGTTCGCGACGACAACCCCACCGCTCAGCCCGAGGTCCCACTTGGCCCGCATGATAGCCGCCAGCTGCTCGGCTCCCCCGGCGTCGAGGTCGGCGACGGACATCGGCGCCTGGAAGCCGCTGCTGCGCGAGAAGAACGACGGGAACTCGCTCGACCCCACAGAGACGACCGGCACGCCAAGAGTCTCGAGCACCTCGAGGGTGCGACCGATGTCGAGGATCGACTTCACGCCGGCGCAGATGACCGCGACGTCGGTGCGGCCGAGCTCGGTGAGGTCGGCACTGACGTCCATGCTCGACTCGGCACCCTGGTGGACGCCGCCGAGGCCACCGGTCACGAAGACCCGTACCCCCGCCAGCGCGGCGAGACGCATCGTGCTCGCGACCGTCGTGGCCCCGTGGGCGCCTCGGGCCACCACATAGGGAAGGTCGCGCACGCTCACCTTCGACACCTCTGGGTGCGAGCCGAGCAGCTCGAGCTGGTCAGGGCTGAGCCCGATGCAGGGACGGCCGTCGAGGACAGCGATGGTGGCCGGGACGGCACCGCCATCGCGGATGATCTGCTCGACCTCGGTGGCCATGGCGACGTTGTCCGGGTAGGGCATCCCGTGGCTGATGATCGTCGACTCGAGGGCGACGACCGGTCCTCCGGTCGCGAGGGCATCGCGCACCTCGTCGCTGAGGCGGAGCATGGGGTGCAGGGACATCAGTGGTCCTCTCTGTCACGGGGATCGTCGGCATCGGGTGCGGTATGCCTGTTCGGCACGTCCGGTCGGTCAGGCATGTCAGTGAGCTCTGGTAGATCTGGCAGGTCGGCGAGATCGGTCGGCACGGTGAGGTCGGAGCGCACCGTGCGCGCGGCGACCGCGTTGCCGAAGGCGACCGCAACCTCGAGGTCGGCGCCACGCACGAGGGCGTGGATGAGGCCGGCGGTCGCCGAGTCACCGGCACCGGTGACGTCGCGTACCTCCTCCGGCGGCACCACGGCAGCCGGGACGTCCACTGGGTCCACGCCAGGGCCACGGAGCAGCCGACTGCCGGCGAGCCCACGCCGGACGCAGATGTTGGCCGCGATCGAGTGCGGGTCCAGCAGCTCGGTGAGCGCCGCATACTCGTCCTGGTTGGGAGTCATGAGGTGAGCCGGGTATGCGGGGGTGAGCCCGGCGAGCCGCCGCGCCTTGACCACACTCACCGGCTCGATGGTGACAAGTGCTCCCGCCGCCACCGCCTGGTCGAGGGCGGCTCCGAGGACGGGGATCGGCAGGTTGGCGTCGAGCACGACGTGGCGCACGCCCTCGAGCTGGAGGTCGGCGACGTGCTCCACCGTCATGGTGTCGAGAGCGGCGAAGTCGGAGACCGCCACCGAGAGGGAGCCGTCCGTGTCGAGTGTGGCGACATAGGTCGCGGTGCGCTCGGCGTCGTGGAGGACGCCGGAGACGTCGACCCCCGTGAGTGCGGTCTCGGCGAGGACGAGTCGGCCGAAGGCGTCGTCGGCGACCCGGCTCACGAGCCGTACGTTCGTGCCCAGTCGGGCAAGGGTCTCGGCGATGTTCCTGCCCACGCCGCCAGGGCTGGCGCTCACGATTCCCGGGTTGCTCGTTTCTGGAATGAGGGATGCGCTGCTGGTCGCCTTGAGGTCGATGGCGCTCGCCCCGACGACGACGACCTCAGTCATCGGTGTGCTCCTGGCTCGACTCTGCGACAGCCTCCGGGGAGCCGCTGTGCGCGGTGTCCGACGCCTCCGCATCCCTCAGCGCCGGCCTGGCGCTCAGGGCGACCCGGTGCAGTGCAGCGGCGGCATGCTCGCGGGCGGCAGCCAGATCGGCGAGAGCCTGGCCCAGGTCGACCTCGGCCGCCTCGTCGGTGACGAGGTGGCGACGGCGCACCCGCGCAGCGACCTTGTCGGCCGCGAGCTCGACCGGAAGGTGGGGCGAGATGCCGTGGAGCAGGTCCTCATCCGCCGCGGCGCCGACGCCCGAGGCGGCCCGCTCGGCCGCCTTGATCTGCTCCCAGGCCTGCTCGACCTGCTCCGGAGAGCTGGCGTCGCCATCGGCGAAGACGTGCGGGTGGCGGCGCACGAGCTTCTCGACGAGGTGCCCGGCGACATCATCGATGTCGAATCCGTCTGCCGCCTCCGCGGCCACACGGGAGTGGAAGACGACCTGGAGGAGCACGTCCCCGAGCTCCTCGGCGAGGTGGGCCATGTCACCGGACTCGATGGCATCGATCGTCTCGTAGACCTCCTCGACCAGGTAGGGCGCGAGGGAGTCGTGAGTCTGCTCGGCGTCCCACGGGCAGCCGCCCGGCGAGCGCAGCCGGTCCATCGCAGCAACGACGTCGAGGAGGCGGGCGCCGGGGACGTCCCACGAGCCGAGAAGGACCTCGACGTCGGGCGCATCGGGGCGGCTGGAGACCTCGGTGGCGATGGCGTCGGTGAGACCCGGGTCGCCGTCGCCGGACACGACCCAGAGGACGTCCTCGGTGACAGCCCGACTCACCAGCTCGCGGGCGCGCGATGCGGTGGGAGAGGCAGACGATCCGGGCTCCCCGCCGGTCTCTCCCGGATCATCGAGGATCTCGACGGTCAGCCCTGCCTCGCCGAGCGCCGAGACGACAGGGTCATCAGGGTCGCCGGCGAGCCGGGTACCCGTCTGCTCGACGAGGCGCCATGCGCTCGCGCTGAGGAGGCCCGGCGCGACGCGCGGGCTCGTGGCGAGCAGGATGAGTCTGGGCACTGGCCGGTCAGGCGCCGGCTCAGTCGGCAGGGCTCGCGATCCAGTCAGCCGTCTGCGGGATGACCTCCACCCGCTCGGCATCGAAGCTGCCGTAGCGCGGGTTCACCTCGACATCGAGCTCGAGGAGACGGGAGGTGATCTCGTTGAAGTCCTCCTCGGTCATCTTCCCGATGGCGAGGTCGAGCTTCGTCAGGTCGATGACGTAGGGAACCGGGCCGTCGATGTCGGCGAGGGTGGAGCGCGCAGCCGCATCGGTGATCACGACGTCCCGCTCACCCAGGACGTCGAGGACGGTCGGCGCGATGATGAGCCGGGTCAGGAGGTCCTGCGCCTCCATCGGGCGCGACGCATACTGCGCGATCTGGTCGCTCGCCTCCTGCAGCCCGGACCGGGTGATCCTGTGCCCGTCGACGATCGCGGCGGTGTCAGCCGTTCCGCAACCGGACAGGAGCAGCGCTGCGCCGGCGGCAGCGACGAGCAGGCGTGGAGTCTTCACTGAGCGGTCCCTTCTCCCAGGCGGGGCCTGGTCGGTGCACTTCGAGCATTCAACGGGTCAATCATGCCCCACTCCTCGCAGCGGCAGCGATGTCGTCGAGGAACACCGCCTCGATGAGCTGGGCGGCCCACTCGAGGATGGCCCGGTCGCGGACCGGACGGCCGCCGACCTTCGCCGTGCGCGGGTGCGGGACGAGGATGACGCCAAGTGAGTCCTTGACGAGGGAGCCGGGGTAGACGCGGGCCAGCCGCAGCCGCTGGGACTCGCGCAGCTCCCCGACCGGGCCGAACCGGATGTTCGTCCCCTGCACCGAGATGTCGGCGATCCCCGCGCGACGCGCGACCGTACGGAGCCGGGCGACCTCACGCAGGCTGACGACCGGCTCGGGCAGCGGGCCGTAGCGGTCGATGAGCTCGGCCTCGATGTCGGCCAGCTCGGCCTCGTCCTTGACCAGGGCGAGCTTCTTGTATGCCTCGAGCCGCAGCCGCTCCCCCGGCACGTAGTCGTGGGGCAGGTGGGCGTCGACCGGAAGATCGATCTTGACTTCGGCCGGCGGCCGCTCCTCACCCTTGAAGTCCGCGACGGCCTCGCCGACGAGCCGGACGTAGAGGTCGAACCCGACGCCCGCGATGTGGCCGGACTGCTCGCCGCCGAGCAGGTTGCCCGCACCGCGGATCTCGAGGTCCTTCATGGCGACCTGCATGCCGGCGCCGAGGTCGGTATGCGACGCGATGGTCTCGAGGCGGTCGTGGGCTGTCTCGGTGAGCGGCTTCTCCGGCGGGTAGAGGAAGTAGGCGTAGGCGCGCTCCCGGCCCCGGCCGACGCGGCCGCGCAGCTGGTGCAGCTGGGAGAGGCCGAGCACGTCGGCCCGCTCGACGATCAGGGTGTTCGCGTTGGAGATGTCCAGCCCGGTCTCGACGATCGTCGTGCAGACGAGGACGTCGAACTTCTTCTCCCAGAAGTCGACGACGACCTCCTCGAGCCGGTGCTCGTTCATCTGGCCGTGGGCCGTCGCGACGCGGGCCTCGGGCACGAGCTCGCGCAGCCGGCTGGCGGCCTTCTCGATCGTGGAGACCTTGTTGTGGACGAAGAAGACCTGGCCCTCGCGCAGCAGCTCACGGCGGATCGCGGCGACGATCTGCTTCTCGTCGTACGGCCCGACGTAGGTCAGGACCGGGTGCCGCTCCTCGGGAGGCGTTGTGAGAGTGGACATCTCGCGGATCCCGGTGACCGCCATCTCGAGGGTGCGCGGGATCGGCGTGGCGGACATGGCCAGCACGTCGACAGCGGTGCGCAGCGCCTTGAGCTGCTCCTTGTGCTCGACCCCGAAGCGCTGCTCCTCGTCGACGACGACGAGGCCGAGATCCTTGAAGCGCACCTCGCTGCCGAGCAGCCGGTGGGTGCCGATGACGACGTCGATAGTGCCCTTCGCCAGGCCGTCGAGAACTTCCTTGGCCTCCCTGTCGGTCTGGAAGCGGGACAGGGCCTTGACGACCACGGGGAATCCCGCATACCGCTCGGAGAAGGTGTTGTAGTGCTGCTGGACGAGGAGGGTCGTCGGGACCAGGACCGCGACCTGCTTGCCGTCCTGGACGGCCTTGAACGCCGCGCGCACTGCGATCTCGGTCTTGCCGTAGCCGACGTCGCCGCAGATGAGCCGGTCCATCGGGATCGGCCGCTCCATGTCGGCCTTGACCTCGTCGATGCTGCTCAGTTGGTCCGGCGTCTCGATGTGCGCGAAGGCGTCCTCGAGCTCGCGCTGCCACGGTGAGTCGGGGCTGTAGGCGTGACCCGAGGTGGCCATCCTGGCCGAGTACAGCCGGATGAGCTCGTTCGCGATCTCCTTGACGTAGCGCCGGGCGCGGCTCTTCGTCTTGTGCCAGTCCGAGCCGCCGAGCTTGTTGACGGTCGGCGACTCCCCGCCGACATACCGGGTGACCTGGTCGAGCTGGTCGGTCGGCACATACAACCGGTCGCCGGGCTGGCCCCGCTTGGAGGCGGCGTACTCGAGGACGAGGTACTCGCGGGTCGCGCCCTGGATCGTGCGCTGGGCCATCTCGATGAAGCGGCCTACGCCGTGCTGCTCGTGGACGACGAAGTCACCCTTGCGCAGCTGCAGCGGGTCGACCTGGTTGCGTCGCCGGGACGGCATCTTGCGCATGTCGCGCGTCGAGGCCGATCCGGGCGCGCTGCCGGTGAGGTCGGCCTCGGTGATGACCGCGATCTTGTCGGGCAAGGAGAGGAAGCCGCTCCCGAGAGCGCCGTGGGTGACGGCGACCCGGCCCGGCGGCGGCGGGGCTGCGTCGTCGGCCAGTGCCGCCGCGATGTCGTTCTCGCCGAGGAGCTCGACGACGCGGCGGCCGAAGCCGGCACCCTCGGTGACGATGAGGACCGACCACTCGTCGGCGAGGTAGTCGCGCAGGGCCGCGACCGCCTCCTCGGTGTTGCCGCGGAAGGTCGGGGCGGGCACGGTCGAGGTGGGGAGGGACTCGTCGAGGGCGTCCGCCGGCTCGGCCTCGGCGGCCTGGCCTGTCGTGGGGTCCACCGCACCGAACGGGGTGATGTCGATCCACATCCGGCCCAGCTTCGCGGCGTGGGCACGCAGCTCGGCGAGACTCCAGAACGAGCTCGACCCGAGGAGCTCCTGCAGGTCGATCGGGACGGTGTTGCCGGCGGCAGCGTTGGCCCAGCCCGCGTCGAGGAACTCCTGGCTGGTCGCCACGAGGTCGTGGGCGCGGGTGCGCACCCGCTCCGGGTCGATGAGGACGACGGACGCGTCCTCTGCGAGCACGTCGAGAAGGGTCTCCATCCCCTGCACGAGCGCAGGGGCCAGGGACTCCATCCCCTCGACAGCGATGCCCGCCGCGACCTTGTCGAGCAGGTCGATCGCGCCGGGGAGGTGCTCGCGAAGTGCGGCCGCCCGGCCCCGGACGGCGTCGGTGAGCAGCACCTCGCGGCACGGGGGCGCCCATAGTCCGTGCTCGGCGACGTGGAGCGAGCGCTGGTCGGCGACCTTGAACCACCGGATCTCCTCGACCTCGTCGCCGAAGAACTCGACGCGGATCGGGTGCTCCTCGGTGGGCGGGAAGACGTCGAGAATGCCGCCGCGCACGGCGAACTCGCCGCGGCGCTCGACCAGGTCGGTCCGGGAGTATGCGGCGGCCGCCAGAGCCTCGACGACCTCCTCGAGCGGCCGCTCGTCACCCACCCGCAGTGCCACGGGAGCCAGGTCACCCAGGCCCTTGGCGATGGGCTGGAGCACCGAGCGGACGGGTGCCACGACGATGTCGAGGGGCCCGTACACCGGGTCGTCGGGGTCCGGGTGCGCGAGTCGGCGCAGCACCGCGAGCCGGGCACCGACGGTGTCGCTGCGGGGGCTGAGCCGCTCGTGCGGCAGGGTCTCCCAGCTCGGGAAGAGCGCGACCCGGTCGCGGTCGTGGAGGTCGGCGAGCGCGCGCGTGAGGTCCTCGGCGTCCCGGCTGGTCGCGGTGACGACGAGCAGCGGGCGCTGCGCGATCGCAGCGGTGAGGACCGGCTGCGCGCCCTTGGCGCACGCGATGTCGAGCTGGTCGACCCGCTCCCGCAGCCCGGCGGCGACAGCCGCGCGCGCACGGTCGAACGCCTGGCTCTGCCCCATGGCGACGGCGAGCGCACGCAGCGGTGGCGTCGCCCCGGCCGCGGTCTGCGGCATGACGGTGGCGGTCACGAGACCTCCTTCATTGGTGTCGATCCGACGGTCAGCACGGACAAGAGAAGGGTTCCCTTGGGGAGTGGGCCCTTCCCTCCCCCGGAGAGAAGGGGCGCCCTCATCTGGGTGAGTGGAATCGCTGCTGGGCGACGAGCAGGCCCTGCTGTGCCAACACCTCGACGGCGTCCGCTGCTTCCCCGAGGAGGAAGGGCAGCTCGGCCCGCTCGTCCTTGGAGAAGTCGCGGAGCACGTAGTCGGCGGGGTCCATCCGTCCCGGCGGGCGGCCGATGCCGACGCGCACCCGCAGGTAGTCCCGGGTCCCCAGCGTCTTGCTGATCGACCGCAGGCCGTTGTGACCACCCTCGCCGCCGCCGAGCTTGAGACGCACCTGGCCGGCGTCGATATCGAGCTCGTCGTGGATGACGATGAGCCGGTCCGGCCCGGCGCCGAAGAAGCTCAGCAGCGCCTTGACCGGGCCGCCGGACTCGTTCATGTACGAGTGCGGGACCGCGATGACCGCAGCGGGGCCGGGCCGTCCGTCAACGGTCCCCAACCGGACCTGAGCCGCGCTGGCCCTGGCCTTGTGCGCACGCAGGGGCGACGCATACCGACTCGACAGCTCGCCGACGACCATGGCGCCGACGTTGTGACGGTTGCCCGCATAGCGGTCGCCGGGATTGCCGAGCCCGACGACGACCCAGGGGGCGTTGTCGCTCATGTCTTCCTCGCCTCGATCGGCTCGTTGGTATGCGGGGGTCGGCTCCTCCTGCGGCCGTCCGGTGAGGCGGCCGTACAGGCGGGCGAGGGGTCCCGGACGCCGGTGGCGTTCGGGACCCCTCGACATCGTGCTGGCGAAAGAGGTCGTGGACTACTCCGCCTGCTCGCCCTCGGCCGCCGGGGCCTCCTGGGCCGGGGCCTCGGCCGGAGCCTCGGGCGCCTCCTGCTCCATGCCCGCTGCCTCCTCGGCCTCGGAGAGCTCGGCCTCGAGCGCCTCCTCGGAGATCATCGCGGTGATGTTGATGACGAGCGCCTCCTCGTCCATCGCGAGCGCGGAGCCCTGCGGCAGGACGACGTCCTTGGCCAGGATCTGGGTGCCGGCCGGCAGACCCTCGATGGAGACGGAGACCGACTCGGGGATGTCGGTGGCCTCGGCCTCGACCTGGATGGTCGGGTGGTCGACGGTGACGACGGTGTCCGGACCGGCCTCGCCCTCGACGTGCAGCGGAATGTCGACGACGACCTTCTCGCCCTTGCGGACGATGACGAGGTCGACGTGCTCGATGATCGGCTTGATGGCGTCGCGCTGGACGTCCTTCGCGAGCGCGAGCTTCTCGTCACCGTCGAGGACGATGGTGAGCAGGGCGTTCGGGTTCTTCAGGGCCATCATCGTGTCGTGGCCCGGCAGGGTGATGTGGATCGGGTCGGCTCCGTGGCCGTACATGACCGCAGGGATCTTGTGGTCGCGGCGGATCTTGCGGGCCGCGCCCTTGCCGAACTGGGTGCGCTTCTCAGCGTTGAGCGTGAGGTCGGACATGACAGGGGACTCCTCGTGGGGCAGGTCAATCGAGCGTCGAATGGATGGACATCGGTTGAAGGTGAGCTCCACCATGGAACTCGGGCGGTGGCCTCGACGCGGGGCGCGGCACGATGACGGGCGCCGGGGGCGACCTGGGGAGGTCGGCACGTCGGCCACCGCGTCGATCACGGACGCGCTCGTAGCTTCAGGTCCTGCGGACCGGCCCTCGTGCAGCGTCCCTCGCCGAGGCAACCCAGTCAGTCTAGGGGAGGGCCCCACCTGCCACGAAATCGCCTATGGGCTGGAGCTCCGCTCGCCTCAGAGCGCTCCTCGGCGCTGGTCTCAGTGCGCCGGCGTCGGGTGGCGCTCGATGAGCTCCTCGGCGTTCGGCTCCACGTTCGGCTCCCCCTCCGACGCGAGGAACGCAGCACGCTCCCCGAGCCGGACGGCCACCACACCGGCGAGGATGAACGCGCCACCGAGCAGCTGGATCGGCCGCGGCAGCTCGCCGAGGAGCAGCCAGGCGAAGCCGATCGCGAAGAGCACCTCGGTCAGGCCGATGAAGGACGCCAGCGTCGAGCCGAGCTGGCGGGCACCCATGATCGCGAGGACGTATGCGAGGGCCGCCGCGATCAGGATGAGCTCACCGAAGGCGACCCACGCAGGGGTCTGCGCTCCAAGGAGCGTGACCGTGCCCGAGCCGGCGCTCATCGGGAGGACCTGCACCAGCCCGAGAACCCCGAGCGCGACGGCGCCGGTCCCCAGGCCGAGGCACGCGAAGGCGATGCTCGGGATCGGGTTCGGCCGGCCCGCGAGGATGAAGTGACCCGCGAGGCCGAAGGCTGCGACAAGGCCCCAGGCGACCCCGACGAGGTCCGGCCGGACGGCCCCGGTGATGTCGAGCACGAAGACCAGCCCGCCGATCGCGAGCGCCATGCCGAGCAAGGTGAGCCGGTGCGGGCGCACCCGGGTGAGGAACCACACGACGAGGACGACGATCACGACGCCGAGGAACTCCAGCAGCAGCGCCACCCCCACGGGGAGCCGCTCGACCGCCTGGAAGTAGCCGAGCTGAGCCAGCCCGACAGCGAGCAGACCGTAGGCGATGACGAGCGGCACGTTGCGTCGCACGCTCTGCCACTGGCGCACGAGGGGGCCGATCGCGAACGGCAGCAGCGCCATCGACGCCCCGACCATGCGGATGAACACGACGAGGGTCGGCGTCCAGCCGGCCTCGATGAGGGACTTCGCGAAGGGGCCGGAGGTGCCGAAGGCGGCGGCCGCCAGCAGCGCAGCGATCAGCCCGGAACCGAACTGACGGCGGACGGCCTCGACCATGGCGAAGTCCTTTCGAGGGAGGTGCTCCACGGGAGACCACGACGTCTCAGGGACAGGGTGTCAGGAGCAAAGTAGAGTGTTGGTCGTGACGCTACTCCCCGAGACCGTCAGGAGTCAACGTGGCTTTCACTCATGACACAGAGGTCGCCCTCCGCTATGCGGCGACCCTGGTCAACACGATGCCCACGGACACCCGTCCCGAGGGCCTGCCCACCGTGGCCGTGCTCATCGCGCAGCTGGAGGAGTGGGACTGGACCGGCAGGATGCCCACGACGGTCGAGGAGCTCGAGACCGTCCAGCGGGTGCGCTCACGCCTCCGGGAGTACTGGGACGGGGACCTCGAGCACGCGGTCGAGATCACCAATGCCCTCCTGCACGACGGGCAGGCCAGGCCCAGGCTCGTCAATCACGAGCCGCTCGGCTGGCACGTCCACGCCACCGAGGATGACGCTCCGCTGGCCTACCGCATCGCGGTCGACACGGCCATGGCGATGATCGATGTCATCCGCGCCGACGAGCTCGACCGTCTCAAAGTGTGCGAGGCCTCGGACTGCGACGACGTCTACGTCGACCTCTCCCGCAACCGCTCCCGCAAGTTCTGCGACGGGACGTGCGGAAACAACGCCAACGTCGCGGCCTACCGGGCCCGGAAGGCGGCGAAGGCCAGATCCCGTGGTGGTCGGCGCGGATCGCGCTCGAACGCTTCGAGCTAGTCGCTCAGGCGTTCCCGTCGAACATCGACGTCACCGAGCCGTCCTCGAAGACCTCCTTGACCGCCCGGGAGATGAGCGGAGCGATCGAGAGAGTGGTGAGGGTGTCGAACCGGCACTCGGGCGCGATCGGCAGCGTGTTCGTCACGATGATCTCCTGAGCCGCGCAGGCCATGAGCCGCTCCTTCGCAGGCCCGGAAAGGATCGCGTGGGTCGCAGCGATGACGACACCTGCCGCACCGTCCTTCATGAGCGCGTCGGCAGCCTTGGTGATGGTGCCGCCGGTGTCGATCATGTCGTCGACGAGGACACAGAGCCGACCGGCGACCTCACCGACGACCCGGTTCGCTGCCGACTCGTTGGGCCGGTTGATGTCACGGGTCTTGTGGATGAACGCCAGCGGCGCACCACCGAGGCGCCTCGACCACTGCTCGGCGACCTTGATCCGGCCGGCGTCCGGGGAGACGATCGCGAGCTCCTGGTCGCCGTACTTCTCCTGGACGTAGTCGGTGAGGATCGGCAGGGCCATGAGGTGGTCGACCGGCCCGTCGAAGAAGCCCTGGATCTGCGCCGTGTGGAGATCGACCGCCATGAGCCGGTCGGCACCGGCCGCGGCGAACAGGTCGGCGATGAGCCGCGCCGAGATCGGCTCGCGACCACGGTGCTTCTTGTCCTGACGCGCGTACCCGTAGAACGGCAGCACGACGGTGATCCGCTTCGCCGAAGCACGCTTGAGCGCGTCGATCATGAGCAGGTGCTCCATGATCGACTCGTTGATCGGCGCCGTGTGGCTCTGGATGACGAAGGCGTCGCAGCCGCGGACCGACTCCTCGTAGCGGACGTAGATCTCGCCGTTGGCGAAGTCGTAGGCGCTCGTCGGCACCAGATCGGTCCCGAGCGCCGCCGCGACGTCCCGGGCCAGGTCCGGGTGCGCACGACCGGAGAAGACCATGAGGTTCTTCTTCGTGCGCTTCCGGATCCCGTGCCGGCGATCCTTGTGCTTGCCCGCCTTGTCGGCGCCACCCTTGCTCACTGCGCGTCGTCACCTTCTCGGTTCGAGGATCGGGTATGCGGTGGCCCCGTTTGCGATGCCGCCGCCCTCGCGGCCTCGGCCGTCTTCGTGCCTGGACGGGCCTTCTCGACCCAGCCGTCGATGTTGCGCTGGACGCCGCGGGCAATCGCCATCTGACCCGGGAGGACGTCCTGGGTCAGGGCCGAGCCGGCCGCCACATACGCACCGTCGGCGACCGTCACCGGGGAGACGATGACACTGTCGGAGCCCACGAAGGAGTGCTTGCCGATGGTCGAGTGGTGCTTCTTGACGCCGTCGTAGTTGGCGAAGATCGTGCCAGCGCCGATATTGGCGCCCTCACCGATCGTCGCGTCGCCGCAGTAGGTCAGGTGCGGCACCTTGGCGCCCTCACCGATATCGGCGTTCTTGGTCTCGACGAAGCCGCCGATCTTGCCCCGGGCTCCGAGCACCGTGTTCGGCCGCAGGTAGGAGTAGGGACCGACCGTCGCCTCCTCACCGATGACAGCGAGGTTCGCGACCGCGCGGGTGACGCTGGCACGGTCCTTGACGACGGTGTCGCGCAGCGTGACCTCCGGGCCGATCTCGCAGCCGGCGCCGACCGACGTGGCGCCGAGCAGCTGGGTCCCGGGGAGGATCGTCGTGTCGCGGCCGATGGTGACGTCGACGTCGATCCACGTCGTGGCGGGGTCGACGATGGTGACACCGGCGCGCATGTGGCGCTCGCAGGTGCGCTGGTTGAGGACCCGGCCGAGGGTGGCGAGCTGGACGCGGTCGTTGACGCCCTCGGTCTGCCAGAGGTCGTCGAGCACGTGGGCCTGGACCGAACGGCCTTCGGCCTTGGCGACCTTCACGACGTCGGTGAGGTACTTCTCACCCTGCGCGTTGTCCGTCGTGACCTTGCCCAGCGCCGAGCGCAGCAGCGCCGCGTCGAAGACGTAGATGCCCGAGTTGATCTCGGTGATCGCCCGCTCTTCGTCGGTCGCGTCCTTCTCCTCGACGATCGCGGTGACCGAGCCGTTGTTGTCCCGCACCACGCGGCCGTAGCCGAAGGGCTTGGGCACGCGCGCGGTGACGAGCGTGATGTCGCTGCCGCTCTCGACGTGACGCCGGGTCACCTCGACGAGGGTCTCGCCCGTGAGCAGGGGCACGTCACCGGAGGTGACGAGCACGGGTCCCTCGAGGTCCTCGGGAAGAGCGGCCAGTCCGCACTCGACCGCGCGGCCGGTGCCCATGATGTCGTCCTGGTCGGCGAACAGGAGATCAGGGTCGAGTGACCGGCAGTGCTCGACGACCCGGTCACGCTGGTGCCGCACGACGACCGCGACGAAGGGTGCGCCGGTGCTGCGTGCCGCCCGGATGGCGTGCGAGACCAGGGCATGACCGCCGATGGGGTGCAGAACCTTCGGGAGGTCGGACTTCATACGGGTGCCCTCGCCAGCAGCGAGGATGACGACGGCGGCCGGACGAGTCGCGTTCACGCAGGATGCTCCCAGGGTGTATGCCGTGCTGACGTTCGCCACTCTACTCCGGACGGAACGTCGGCCCGGATCCGCCGGAGTGCGGCTAGAGGATGTCGACGAGCTCCCGGTTGGCCTCCTCGCGGACGGCGTCGAGGGCGTCCCGAGCGGTCCGCGCAGCACGGGCAACCGCCGCCAGACGCTGACACTCGGGGTAGGAGTGCATCGAGAGGGCGAGCCGCACGACGGGCACCTTGGCCGGTGCCATCGAGAGGGACGTCACACCGAGACCGGCCAGCACGAGCGCGAGGAGCGGGTCGCCACCGGCCTCACCACAGACACCCATGGGCCTGCCGGTGCGGGCCGCACCCAGGCACGCGGCGGCAATGACGTCGAGGACGGCCGGCTGCCACGGATCGAGCAGGTCGGCCAGCTCGCCCTGCATCCGGTCGGCCGCCATCGTGTACTGCCCCAGGTCGTTGGTCCCGAGCGAGCCGAACTCGACCTCGGCGAGGATGTGCTCGGACCGCAGCGCGGCCGCGGGGACCTCGATCATGACGCCGGCCTTGGGCAGCCCGTTCTCCTTCACGCGCCGGTTGAACCAGGCAGCCTCCTCCGCCGTGGCGACCATCGGAGCCATGACCCGCACGTCGGCCCCGGTCTCCCTCGCGACGACGGCGAGTGCCTCGAGCTGGCTGTCGAGCAGCTCCGGCCGCTCCGCGGACAGGCGCAGTCCCCTCCGCCCGAGGGCAGGGTTCTCCTCCGGACCGAGGTCGGCGAACTTCAGCGGCTTGTCGGCCCCGGCGTCGAGAGTCCGCACCACGACCCGGCGCTCGCCGAACGGCTCGATGACCTGGCGGTAGATGTCGGCCTGCTCCTCGACCGTCGGGGCCCGGTCCGCGGAGAGGAAGACGAACTCGGTGCGGAACAGCCCGACACCCTCAACGTCCTGTGCGGCAGCCGCGACAGCGTCCTCGGGCCCGCCGATGTTGGCGAGCAGCGCCACGGCGTGGGCGTCCCGGGTCGATCCCGCGCCCGACAGTCCGGCGATCGCACGCGTCCGCTTTTTGCGCTTCTCCTCCTGCGCCGCGACGTATGCGGGGCTCGGGTTGATCATGACCTCACCGGTGTCGCCGTCGAGGGCGACGAGGGTCCCGGGGGCGATCTCCGTCGCGGCCTTGACCTGGACGACGGCGGGGATGCCCATCTGGGCGGCGAGGATCGCCGTGTGGCTGGTCCGCCCCCCGGCGCTGGTGATGATGCCGATGACCTTGTGGCGGTCGAGGGTTGCCGTCTCCGCCGGCGCGAGGTCTTCGGCGACGACGACGGACGGCTCGACCATCTCCGGCACACCGGGAATCGGCACGCCGAGAACCGCGGCGACAGCGCGGGACCCGACATCCCGAAGGTCCGTGACCCGCTCGGCAAAGAGACCCCCGAGCGCCTGGAACTGCGCGGCGAACTCCTCCACGGCTCCCGTGATGGCGTTCGCCGGTCCCGTTCCGGCGTGGACGAGCTTGCCGGCGGACTTCACCAGCCCCTTGTCGCGGGCGATGAGGGCGGTGGCCTTGAGGATCTGCTGACCGGTCTCGTCAGCCCTCGCTGCCCGCTCCTCCAGGTCGGCAGCGACCTGTGCGAGCGCACCACGGATCTGCTCGATGGCAGCCTCCGGATCCGCCGCGGCAGGCTCGGCCGCCGGCGCCCGGACGGCAGGTGCGACCTGGACCACCGGGCCCGAAGCGGTCCCAGGGCTGACCCCGATCCCGTGGCGCGTCTCGAGCTCCGACATGGCGTCTACTCCGCGTCGAGGTCGCGGGAGAGGAGCTCGACGAGACCGTCGAGCACGGCGTCGGCGTTCTCCCCCTCTGCGGAGAGGACGACCTCCTCACCGTGCTTGGCGCCCAGCGCCATGACGCCGAGGATGCTCGTGGCGTCGACCGGGTCCTCGCCGGGACGGCCGATCTCGATGTCCAGGCCGCTCTCCGACGCCTGCTCGACGAAGAGGGCAGCGGGACGGGCGTGCAGTCCGACGGACGAGGCGATGGTGACGGTGCGGGTAGCCATGGTGTGGTGCTCCTTTGCTGTGGCTGCTGTTTCGTGGCTGTGGTGCCTGTGGCTGGTGCTGCCTTGTAGCTCTGGTCCGGTATCTGAAGAGGCTATGCGCCCACCACCACCTCTGCCCGGCTGTGGTCGCGCGACTTCAGTGCCACGACGACGCCGGCCATGACGACGACGCCCACGGCAAGCGCGAGGAGGAAGAGCAGGAAGTTGCCGATGAGGGGCAGCATCCAGATGCCGCCGTGCGGCGCGCGCAGCGTCGCCCCGAACGCCATCGCGAGCCCGCCCGTGATGGCCGAGCCGACGACGGACGACGCGATGATGCGGGCCGGGTCGGCCGCGGCGAACGGGATCGCACCCTCCGAGATGAAGGACGCGCCGAGCAGCCATGCCGCCTTGCCGTTCTCACGCTCGGGCTCTGAGAAGAGACGCGGCCGCACCGACGTGGCGAGCGCCATGGCGAGCGGCGCAACCATCCCGGCGGCCATGACCGCCGCCATGATCTTCAGCTGAGGCGCATCCGCAGCCGTCCCGGCCGCTGAGAGGCCCGCCGTCGCGAAGAAGTAGGCGGTCTTGTTGACCGGCCCGCCGAGGTCGAAGCCCATCATCGCGCCGAGGACGAGACCCAGGACCAGGGCGCTGCCGCCCGACATGCTCTCGAGCCAGTCGTTCATCGCCGACATGACGGCGGCGATGGGTCGGCCCAGGAGGGTGATGAAGAGGCCCGCGGTGATGAGCGTCGACAGGAGCGGGATGACGACGACGGGCATCACGCCGCGGACACCCTTGGGGACGTTCCAGCCTGAGATCCACCGGGCGACGAGGCCGCCGATGATGCCGGTGGCGAGACCACCGAGGAAGCCGGCGTCCATCGACACCGCGATCGCTCCGCCCGTGACACCGGGCACCAGACCCGGTCGGTCCGCGATCGCGAAGGCGATGAACCCGGAGAGGATCGGCACCAGGAAGCCGAAGGCGGCGCCGCCGATGACGAACATCAGGGCGGCCCACGAGGTCGCGGAGATCGGGTCGAAGTTCTGGGCGATGTTGTAGGTGTCATCGCTCGTGAGGTTGAACTTGGTGATCTCCACCGCCCCGCTCTCCCCGATCGCCAGCTGGGCGACGAGGAAGGAGAGGGCGATGAGGATGCCTCCGGCGGCGACGAAGGGGATCATGTAGGACACGCCGGTCATCAGCCACTGGCGCACCTTGGTCGCCCTGCTGGCTCCGTCGTCGACCTTGCTCGTGAGGCCGCCCGCTCCACCCGAGCCGCTGCCGGAGGCGTCCGCGGCTGCGACCTGGACGACCGGCACCGAACCGGGCTCAGCGGCATGCTTGGCGGCCGCCTCCTCGGCCTGCCGGATGAGCTGCGGGCCGTCACTGATGGCCTTCTTCACGCCCACGTCGATGACCGGCTTGCCGGCGAAGCGTCCGAGGTCCTTCACGGGCAGCTCATGGGCGAAGACCACGGCATCGGCGTCGGCGATCTGCTCGGCGCTGAGCGGTGTCGAGCCGGCTGAGCCCTGGGTCTCGACGAGGATCTCGTGCCCTGCCTCACGGGCCGCGCCCTCGAGCGCCTCGGCCGCCATGTAGGTGTGGGCGATCCCGGTCGGGCAGGACGTCACCCCGATGAGCTTGAGTCGACGGCCGCCCGTACCGCTGCCCGAGGTCGCGCTAGCGACCTGCTCGGTGGGGGCAGGTGCCGATGCTGCCGGGGAGGACGTCCCCTCAGACGCTGCCGATGAAGACGTCACGCCGGATGCTGCTCCTGAAGCCGTCGGCTGGGGCGATGCTGCTGCGGCTGCTACCCCGGCCGCGGCTACCTCGGGAGCCGCCGGAGCCTGCGCGGGTGGCGCGTCCAGCGCCACCTCGGCGGAGACGATGTCGACGACCTCTGCCTCACTGGTGGCGTCGGCGAGCGCCTGCTTGAACTCCTTCTTCATCAGCGCGCGGGCGAGCTTGGGGAGCATCTGCATGTGCGCATCCCCGCCGTCAGCAGGGGCGGCGATGAGGAAGATCAACCTCGCCGGACCGTCCTTGGCGCCCCACTCGATGCCGTCCGCGGAGCGCCCGAAGACGAGCGACGGCTCGGTGATTGCGGCGCTGCGGGCATGGGGGATGCCGATCCCGCCCGGAAGGCCCGTTGCCGTCTTCTCCTCACGGGCGCGCACGTCCGCGAGGAAGGCCTCGAGATCGGTGCATCGCCCGGTCTCGACGAGCCGTTCGGCCAGCAACCGGCTGGCCTCGTGACGGTCAGGAGCATCCAGATCGAGGATCACCTGCCGGTCGGTGATGAGTGCCATGGGTTCCTGTTCCTTTCAGAGGGTGCGCCTGAGGTGAGCGCGTGATGAGCGACTCGGTTCCGTCACCGTTGGAGTACCCAGTTGCGATCGACTGAGTCACTCACGGTGACAGGGATTCCGGCAACGTCTGCCGGACTGGGGACACGACTGCCCGGGAGGGTCACGGCGGCCGCGCCCCAGGCGACGCCGATCGCGAGTGCCTCGCCAGGAGACTTCCCGAGGGACAGTCCGTGCAGCAGGCCGGCAAGCATGCAGTCACCGGCACCGACGGTCGAGATCGGGTTGTCGATGGTGGCGCTCGCGTGGACCACCGTCTCGGATGTCACGACGACCGCGCCGTCGCCTCCGAGGCTGACCGCGACGGTGCTGATCCCGCTGTCGTTGAGCCTGCGAGCAGCGTCGACGACAGCGCCGAGGGTGTCGAGCCGCTCGCCGACCACCTCCTCGAGCTCCTCGTGGTTCGGCTTGATGAGGTCCGGCCGGGCCCGCACGGCGTGCACCATCGGCTCACCGGACGAGTCGATGGCGACCCGCAGCCCGGCCGCGTGGGCGGACTCGGTGAGCGTCGCATACAGATCGGGTGACGCGCCCGGCGGCAGGCTACCGCAGCCCACCACCCAGCTGCCCGGGGAGCTGGCGTCGAAGGTGGTGGCTAGCAGGTGGGCGACGGTCTCCTCATCCAGCTCCGGGCCTGGCTCGTTGAGCTTCGTGGTCGTGCCGTCCGGCTCCAGGACGCTGATGTTCATCCGCAGGGCACCCTCGACGGCGGTCGTCACGGCGGTCACGCCGGCTGCGCGGAGCAGCTCCTCCATCATCCGGCCCTCGGCCCCACCGCTCGGCAGCACCGCGATCGTGTCGGCCCCTTGCGCCGCGAGGACGCGACTGACGTTGACGCCCTTGCCGCCCGGGTCGACCCGGCTCGAGGTTGCCCGGATCACCTCGCCGCGGCGCAACTGCGGGATGGTGATGGCCCGATCGAGGCTGGGATTGGGGGTGAAGGTGACGATCATGTGAGCACCACTTCCGGTCCGAGGGTCTTCAGCTCCGCCGCCACGTCCTCGTCGAGGCCGGAGTCCGTGATGATGACGTCGAGGTCCGAGATGCGGGCGAAGCGGTGCAGGTGGTCGTCACCGGACTTCGTCGCGTCCGTGACGAGGATTCTCCGCCTCGCGGCGCGCACCATGGCCGCCTTGACGAGTGACTCGGACTGGTCGGGCGTGGTCAACCCCCGCGCGGCGGAGAAGCCGTTGGTGCCGAGGAACGCGACGTCGACCGTGAGGTCGGCGAGCGCCGAGACCGCCCACTGCCCGACCGCCGCACCGGTGACGCCGCGGATCCGGCCGCCCAGCACATACAGCGTGATCTCGGGGTAGGTGGTGAGGCGAGACGCGGCGGCCACGCTGTTGGTGATGACCGTGAGGCGGGCTCGCCGCGGGATGACATCCAGGAGGGCGAGTGTGGTGGAGCCGGCGTCGAGAATGATCGTGCCTTCGGCGGGGAGCTCCGCAGCGGCTCGCGCTGCGATGCGTCGCTTCTCCTCGGTGAGGCGGGACGTGCGGGTGGCGAGTGTGGGCTCGACCTCGAGCCGCTCCACGGGGATCGCTCCGCCGTGGACGCGCCGCAGGCTCCCCCGGCCCTCGAGGGCGGTGAGGTCTCTGCGCACCGTCTCGGGCGTCACCTTGAGCAGCTCAGCGAGGGCGGCGACCTCGACCCGACCTTCCCGGCGGGCCTCCGTGAGGATCCGCTGCTGCCGCTCAGCTGCGTACATCGCCACAGACCTCGACTTCCTCGTCATCCCCGCAGTGCTCGGGTGGCCGCTCTCTCCGTGCTCCGCTGCCGTCTCTTCAAGCGCGATACGGACATAAAACCACACACTCAAACAGAAAGTAAACAGCTCTCGTCCGTGGCGTTCGGCTCTCGGCGCTCTGTCCTGCTGGCCGGGGACCCCGGCTCCACACCTCGATGTCGGCGTCAGCGGGCAGCGGGAGGCTGTGAGATGCGCGACGTTGCTGCTCCCGCAGCGTCTGCAAGGCGGACCACCGATTCGGCCCGTCTTGCGTGGTGGCATGGTGGATGCATGCTCGATGAAGCCCTCCACCCCGACTTCCGCGACCATTTCGCCGATGTCCTGCGTCGCAACCCCGGCGAGACGGAGTTCCAGCAAGCGGTCTACGAGGTCATGCAGAGCCTGACACCCATCGCCGGCCGACGACCCGAGTACAGCCAGTGGTCGGTCCTGCAGCGCATCATCGAGCCCGAGCGCCAGATCATCTTCCGGGTGCCGTGGGTCGACGACCGGGGCACCGTCCAGGTCAACCGCGGGTTCCGCGTCGAGTTCTCCTCGGTGCTCGGCCCCTACAAAGGCGGCCTGCGCTTCCACCCGAGCGTGAACCTCTCGATCATCAAGTTCCTCGGCTTCGAGCAGGTCTTCAAGAACGCCCTCACCGGCATGCCGATCGGCGGCGGCAAGGGCGGCTCCGACTTCGACCCCAAGGGGCGCAGCGACGGCGAGATCATGCGCTTCTGTCAGTCCTTCATGACCGAGCTGCACCGCCACCTCGGTGAGTACACCGACGTCCCGGCCGGCGACATCGGCGTGGGTGGCCGGGAGCTCGGTTACCTCTTCGGCCAGTACAAGCGGATCACGAACCGGTACGAGTCCGGCGTGCTCACCGGCAAGGGCCTGTCCTGGGGCGGCTCGAAGGTCCGCACGGAGGCCACCGGCTACGGCACGGTCTTCTTCGCCCAGCAGATGCTGCGTACGCGCGGTGAGGACCTCGACGGCAAGCAGGTCGTCGTATCCGGCTCGGGCAATGTCGCGCTCTACGCGATCGAGAAGGTGCACCAGCTCGGCGGCACCGTCATCGCCTGCTCCGACAGCGGCGGCTACGTCGTGGATGAGCAGGGGATCAACCTCGAGCTGCTCAAGGACATCAAGGAGATTCGGCGGGGCCGGCTCACCGAGTATGCCGAGGAGCGTGGCGGCGCGGTCAGGCACGTCGCTGACGGGTCGATCTGGGATGTCCCCTGCCAGATCGCCCTCCCCTGCGCGACGCAGAACGAGCTGCACCAGGTCGATGCCAAGACCCTCGTCGCGAACGGCGTCGAGGTCGTCGCCGAGGGCGCCAACATGCCCTGCACCCCACAAGCCATCGCGCTGCTCCAGGAGGCGAAGGTCCTCTTCGGTCCCGGCAAAGCGGCCAACGCGGGCGGGGTCGCGACCTCTGCCCTCGAGATGCAGCAGAACGCGAGCCGGGACAGCTGGACGTTCAAGCGGACCGAGGCCCGGCTCGAGGAGATCATGACCGGGATCCACACCCGCTGCATCGAGACGGCCGAGGAGTACGGCGACCCCGGCAACTACGTCACGGGCGCGAACGTCGCCGGCTACATCAAGGTCGCCGACGCGATGGTGGCGCTCGGCGTCATCTGACGCCGACTACCCTTGGGGGCTGAGCCCGGCGTTCGGGCTCGTTCCCCGGTTGGTCTGCTGGTAGGGCCCGCCTGACTTTGAATCAGGATTAGCGACGTAGGTTCGATTCCTACCCGGGGAGCCGGAGATCTGCGAGCCCGCGAGCCGTTCTCCTGCGACCCGGGGAGGAAGCCGCGGCGGCTACCCGGGGAGCACCCACCACCCAGGATTGGCGTGTGCCGTTCGCGGCGCATGTCCCGCGCACGGCACACCCAGCAACGTCGGCGCCCGAACATCGTGCAACCCGCGTGCAATATCCCGCGCACGGCACAGGCGCCCGCTTTGGACGAGCCGAGGTCGGTGACCAGCCGTGGGGCATGATGGAGATGTGGCCCAATCCCCCGTCGAGACCAAGGCAGCCGTCGCCCGCGCGCGCATGACCGGCAAGCAGCGGCGCGAGCAGCTGGTCGACGTCGGCCGCAAGCTCTTCGCCGCGAAGGGCTTCGAGGGGACCTCGGTCGAGGAGATCGCAGCGGCCGCTGGGGTCTCCAAGCCGGTGATCTACGAGCACTTCGGCGGCAAGGAGGGGCTGTATGCGGTGGTCGTCGACCGCGAGATCGACGCCCTCCTCTCGGCCATCACCGCGACGCTGACGTCGAACGGAACGTCCCGCCAGATCATCGAGCGCGCGGCGCTTGCACTTCTCGACTACATCGAGGGATCGACCGACGGCTTCCGGATCCTCGTGCGCGACTCGCCGCCCGGGCAGTCGACGGGGACCTTCGCCTCACTGATGTCGGATGTGGCCAGCCAGGTCGAGTACATCCTCGTCGCGGCGTTCAAGCGCCACCGCCTCGACCCCAAGGCCGCGCCGATGTACGCCCAGATGCTCGTCGGCATGATCGCCATGACGGGTCAGTGGTGGCTCGACTCGCGCAAGTTCAAGAAGCACGAGGTCGCCGCCCACGTCGTCAACCTGGCCTGGAACGGACTCACGGAGCTGGAGCGTCGCCCTACCCTCGAGCTCGACGACCCGGCGCACTGAGCCCGCGCGGACGCGCCGGACGCGCCCACCGCATACGCGAAGCCGCCGCGGGGCGTACCAGAACCTTCCTATTGTCACGTTCTGGTACGGCGGAGGGTGTACCAGAACGTTCCTATTGTCACGTTCTGGTACGGCGGAGGGTGTACCAGAACGTTCCTATTGTCACGTTCTGGTACGGCGGCGGGCGGGAGCGGGGCGGAGTTCCGAGCGCGATGCTCTAACGAACAGGTCGCGGCTCAGCGCTTTCGCGCGACCGCAAAGGTCCGCCGGAACGGCAGCACCACCCCGGCAGACCCTCGTGGGTACGCCTCATGGAGCAATGCCCGGTAGGGCGTCAGGAACTCCTCCAGCTCCTGCGGGTCCGTGAGCACGGCAAGCACCGGCCGCAGACCCGTCCCGCGCACCCACTCCAGGACCGGGTCCCCGAGCACCCCTTCCGGGTCGAGAACGTGGAAGTACGTCGTGGACCAGACGTCGACGTCGCACCCCAGCCCGGCGAGCCGCTCGAGATACGTCGACGGACGCTCCACAACGAGGCGGGTCACGGCGGGCACCAGCTCCTCGGCCCTCGGGTGACCGGCTGCCACCTGACGCATCAGGGCGTGTGAGGGGGCGTCCAGGTTGTCCGGCACCTGCATGGCGAACCACCCGCCGGGCGCCAGTGCCCCGACGACCCGATCGATGAGACCGAGATGACCCGGCACCCACTGCAGGGCGGCGTTGGTGACGACCACGCCTGGGATGGCCCCGAGCGATGCCGGGTCCCAGTCCGTCAGGTCCCCCTCCACCCAGCCCACCCGCTGCAGCGCGTCGACCTCGCGCGCGGCCGTGAGCATCTGCGGCGAGTGGTCGACCCCGATGACCGAGGCCCTCGGCCACCGGTCGGCCAGGGTCAGCGTCAGTTCCCCACTGCCGCAACCGAGATCGACGACCACAGCCGGATCATCGGCTCTGACGCGAGCCATGAGATCGACGAACGGTCGGGCCCGCTCATCGCCGAAGCGGGCATACTGCCCCGGGTCCCAGGTCGATTCGAGCATTGCGCCCTCCTCGTGCAATCTCTTGACATCAAGATACTTGGCGTGGCTACCCTTGTCAGGTGTTCATGACCGGCAGTGCGCACCGCCCGCGGCGGTCCGCTGCCCGCGCCCGGGTAGGCCAACCACCACCCGGCCGAGCACGAGTGGACGCCGCATGGTGAGCCACGGACCGACCTCCGACGACGTCGACCGGATCGTCGAGGCCTGGCAGCGGGAGCGACCGGACCTCGAAGCCGGCCCGATGCACGTCATCTCCCGGATCAGCCGGCTCGCGAAGCACCACGACCGCATCCGTGAAGCCGCCTTCGCCCAGCACGGTCTGGACGGCTGGGAGTTCGACGTCCTCGCGGCCCTGCGCCGAGCGGGTGACCCCTACGAGCTCTCCCCCGGCCAGCTCGCCGCTGAGACCCTCGTGACGAGCGGGACGATGACGAACCGCGTGGACCGGCTCGAGAGTCGCGGACTCGTCCGCCGCCGACCCGATCCGCGGGACCGCCGAGGTGTCCTCGTCCAGCTCACCCCCGCCGGCCGCGACGTCGTCGACGGAGCGCTGAGCACCCTGCTCACCCACGAGCACCGCCTCGTCTCGGCGCTGAGCGCGAAGGACAGTGCGGCCCTTCCGGACATGCTGCGTAGGCTGCTCCTGGTCGCCGCCGACTACAGCCCGCAATAGACCCGAAACCTTCCACCACACCGGCACGTTGGGCCACGTGGATCGACCGCGCGTCATCCTGCGGGCGTTCCGGCCATGACCCGAGACCCACCGACCAGAAGCAGGCTCATGACCCCGACTCATCGAATCCCTAAGGCCTACGGCTCCTTGCTGCTCGTCAGCGGACTCATCGGTCTGCTCGCCGCGGCGACGCTGCTCGTCGAGAAGATCGAGCTCATCAAGGACCCGAACTACATCCCCACGTGCAGCATCAACCCGATCATGGCGTGTGGCTCGGTGATGAAGAGCTGGCAGGCGGAGGTCTTCGGGGTGCCGAACCCGCTCATCGGCATCGCCGCCTTCGGGATGGTCATGGCGACGGGCGCCGCGGTGCTGGCCGGCGCCCGGATGGCCCGCTGGTTCTGGCTCACCTTCCTGGCCGGGACCACGTTCGGTGCCGTCTTCGTCACCTGGCTGGCCTTCCAGAGCCTCTACTCGATCGGCACCCTCTGCCCCTACTGCATGGTCGTCTGGTCGGTGACGATCCCGATCTTCTTCTTCACCGCCGCCCAGGTCCTCTCCGGACGCATCCACGACCCCGACGCCGTGCCCTCAGGGATCGGCGGGTTCTTCCACGACTTCCGCTGGGTCCTGGTGTTCTTCTGGTTCGGCCTGATCATCGCGCTCATCCTCGTGCGCTTCTGGTACTACTGGTCGACCCTCATCTGAGCCGGCCCGCGCATACCGTCGACGCACTCGCCCGACCGATCGCGAGACCCCTACTCGACGACCTCGGCCGCCTCGAGCCACTCCAGCTCCAGGGACTCCCGCTCGTCGACGATCTCGCGCAGCTCGCGGTTGAGCTCGAGCACCCGCTCGTGGTCCGCCGCCGCCTGCGCCATCGCCTCGTGGAGACGCGCCTCCCGCTCGGCGAGGCGGGAGAGCTGCTTCTCCACCCTGGCCATGACCTTGCGGGCCTCGCGCTGCTCGGCGGCAGACACCGCCCTGGAGGTATGCATCGCGCCGGTCCCGCTGCCGCCGCCGGCTCGGGTGACGGTCACCGGTTCGGACGCCTCGGCGAGCTGCTGCCGTAGCTCCAGGTACTGGTCGATACCGCCTGGCAGGTCCCGTATGCGACCGTCACCGAGCAGCGCGACCTGCCGGTCGCATACGCGCTCCAGGAGGTAGCGGTCGTGGGAGACCACGATCAGCGTGCCGGCCCACGAGTCGAGGACGTCCTCAAGGGAGGTGAGGGTCTCGATGTCGAGGTCGTTCGTCGGCTCGTCGAGGAGGAGGACGTTGGGCTCGCCCATGAGGATGCGGGTGAGCTGGAGGCGGCGGCGCTCCCCACCGGAGAGATCCGCGACGCGGGTCTGCTGCGCCGGTCCGGTGAAGCCGAGCCGCTGCGCGACCTGGGACGCCGAGAGCTCCTTGGTGCCAAGCCGGACGACGGAGCGCACGTCCTCGACTGCCTCGATGACGCGCCACGATGCGAAGCGGTCGAGGTCGCTGACGTCCTGAGTGAGGTGCCCGATGACGACCGTCGAGCCCTGCTTGCGCTTCCCCGAGGTCAGCGGCTGCTCGCCGGCGAGGACGCGCAGCAGCGTCGACTTCCCGGCGCCGTTGACGCCGACGATGCCGACCCGCTCCCCCGGCGCCAGCTGCCAGGTGACCCGGTCGAGCAGGACGCGCTCACCCTTGCCATCAGAGCCGTCAGACCCGTCGCGGTCGACGGGGACCGCCACCGTGGCGTCGTACAGGTCGATGACGTCCTTGCCGAGACGCGCGGTGGCGAAGCCCATGAGCTCGACGTCGTTGCGCGGCGGCGGCTCGTCGGCGATGAGCGCGGTTGCTGCGTCGATGCGGAACTTCGGCTTGCTCGTGCGGGCCGGAGCGCCGCGGCGCAGCCAGGCGAGCTCCTTCCGGAGCAGGTTGTTCCGGCGCTCGGCGGTGACGGCAGCCATCCGGTCGCGCTCGGCCTTGGCGAGGACATAGGCGGCGTAGCCACCGTCGTAGGCGTTGACCTCACCCGAGACCACCTCCCACGTGCGCGTGGCGACGGCGTCGAGGAACCAGCGGTCGTGGGTGATGACGACGATCGCGTTGTCCGGCCGCGCATACCTCGACACCAGGTGCTCGGCGAGCCAGGCGACGCCCTCGACGTCGAGGTGGTTCGTCGGCTCGTCGAGGAGCAGCACGTCGGGAGAGCGCACGAGCTCCCGCGCGAGGGCGATCCGGCGGCGCTCGCCTCCGGACATCGAGCCCACCTCGGCGTCGAGGTCGACGGCGCCCCCACCGATGGGGCCCAGGAGCCCGGTGACGACCTCCCGGACGCGCACGTCCCCGGCCCAGTCGTGCTCTGCCCGCTCGCCGAAGACGATGTCGCGCACCGTGCTCGAGGGATCGAAGTCATCGTCCTGGCGGACCATCCCGATCGTCGTCCCGCCGGTGAGTGAGACCCGGCCCGAGTCGGGCTGGAGCACACCTCCGAGCACGTTCAGAAGGGTGGACTTCCCTCCGCCGTTGCGACCGACGATCCCGATGCGGTCGCCCCCGCTCACTCCGAGCGAGACCTCACGCAGGATCGGGTCCAGCCCGAAGGTGAGCGAGACCCGCTCGAGGTTGACCAGGTTGGGGGCGTTGGGTGGAGGCATTCGGATCTCTCGCTTCGCAGGCTCAGGTCGTTCTCGCAGCCGAGGCCAGAGCTCGTGGCCCGGGCGCCGTTCGGGTGCGGCGGAGGTGCAGGTCAGTCATCGGCCACCGACTCGGCGATCAGTCGACGCGAGCCACTCCCCGCACGCTCGCGCCGTGGACGGGCCCGGTGGCGCGGAAGGTCTCGCTCACGGTCCGGGTGGCTGCGAGAGCGACAGCGAGGTCGATGGCGCTCTCCGAGTCGGCCACGAGGAACGCGACTGTCGGGCCCGACCCGGAGACGATCCCGGCCAGGGCGCCGAAGTGCAGCCCGGACGAGATGACGTCGCCGAGTTCCGGGCGGAGCTCGACAGCGGCCTCCTGCAGGTCGTTGCGCAGGTGGGCGGCCAAGCGCTGGGCGTCCCCCGACCGGAGTGCGGTCATGAGCTCCATCGAGGCGGCGGGCGCCGGCACGGACCGCTCCTCACGCTCGACGATGGTGTCGAAGTGCCGGTAGACGTCCGGCGTGGAGAGCCCGATGTCGGCAGCGGCCAGGACCCAGTGGAAGGTGCCGCGGGTGAGGACGGGGGTGATGAGCTCGCCGCGACCCGTTCCGATCGCCGTCCCGCCGTGGAGCAGAAAGGGGACGTCGGATCCGATGGTCGCCGCGACGGCTCCAAGCTCGTCCTTGGTCAGGCCGAGGCCCCAGGCGTAGTCACAGGCCACCAGGGCGGCCGCAGCGTCGCTCGAGCCACCGGCCATCCCGCCCGCCACCGGGATCTCCTTGTCGACGAGGATCTGCACGGGCTCATCGACGCCGTACCGGTCCGCGAGGGTCCGCGCTGCGCGCAGCGCCAGGTTCGTCTCGTCGGCGGGCACGCCCAGGGCGCGCGAGCCGGTGATGGTGATGCCCCAGTCGTCGGCGACCTGGACGGTGACCTCGTCGTGGAGCGACACGGCCTGGTAGACGGTCGACAGCGCGTGGTAGCCGTCCTTGCGCCGCAGGCCGACCCTGAGCTCGAGATTGACCTTCGCCGGGGCGCGCACGGTCACCGACGGAGGGCCGAGCATCGCCGAGGTCATGTCCTCACCCTAACGGGGTCGCTGGGGCAGCCCGGGCCCTCCTGCGACGCGCGTCTCACGTCCCCCTCGTGGCGTTCGTGATGGGGCGTTCAGGCACGGTGGGCCGCGACGACGGCCGCGAAGTCGCCGATCGTGAGCTGCTCACCGCGTTGTCTGGGATCGATCCCGGCCGCCCTGAGGGCCTCCTCGGCAGCAGCAGGACTGCCTGCCCAGGAGGCCAGCGAGGACCGCAGCGTCTTGCGCCGCTGGGCGAAGGCCGCATCGACCGCAGCAAAGACGTCCTTGCGGTCCACGTCGTCGCGGGGCGGGTCGCGCCGCTCCAGCCGGACGAGCCCGGAGTCGACGTTCGGTACCGGCCAGAACACCGTACGGGGGACGGTGCCGACGAGGCGCACGTCCGCATACCAGGCCGCCTTGAGGCTCGGCACGCCGTAGATCTTCGACCCCGGCGCAGCCGCCAGGCGCTGGGCAACCTCGAGCTGGACCATGACGAGGATCGTGCGGATCGACGGGAAGAGCTCCAAAAAGCGCAGGACCACCGGCACGGAGACGTTGTAGGGGAGGTTGGCCACGAGTGCCGTGGGCTGCTCGCCGGGCAGGTCGAAGACCTGCAGCGCATCCGCGTGGACGGTCACCAGCCGCTCTGCGTATGCGGGGGCCACCTGGGCGATCGTCTCCGGCAGAGCGGAGGCGAGGGTGGGATCGACCTCCACGGCGATGACCTGGCGCACCCGCGTCAGCAGGGCGAGGGTGAGGGAACCCAGGCCGGGCCCGATCTCGACGACGACATCGTCCTCACCGACCTCGGCCAGTCGGGCTATCCGGTCCACGGTGTTCGGGTCGATGACGAAGTTCTGGCCCCACTGCTTGGTCGGACGGATGCCGAGGTCCGCGGCGCGGGTACGCAGATCGCGGGCGGACAGCATACGGTCAGCCTACGAGAGCAGGCGGGGGTGCAGACGACACCGGCCGCAGCACCTCGGGATCGAGGGCTGCGGCCGGTGCTTCTCTCTGCAGGGGCGCGCCAGGGGCGCAACGCGTGACGCGGCGGGCGTCAGGCGCGGTCAGGCAGCGTGACGGCAGCCCCAAGGCTGCAGACCGCGCTGGGCGTAGAGCCGGTTCGCGACGGTGATCTGCTGGGCGCGGGTCGCCAGGTCGGCGCGGGGTGCGAAGTCGTTGCCACCGACCGACAGCCAGGTCCCGTAGTCGAACTGCAGGCCGCCGTAGTAGCCGTTGCCGGTGTTGATGTTCCAGCGACCGCCGGACTCGCACTTCGCGATGCGATCCCACATGGCCTCGTTGGCCAGGTTGAGGCCGGCGCCGGAGGTGTTGCCAGCGCTGCGGGCAGGCGCGCTCGACGACCCGGTGGACGGGCGGGCCTTGGTGCCGACGAGGACGACCTGGTCCTTCGGAGCGGTGGTCACCTTGGTGCTGAGCACCTTGGACTCCTTGAGCTCACCGTCGTGCCAGGTGTACTGGGTGGTGACTGCCTGGACGCCGGCGACACCCTTGGTCTCGACCTTCTTGTCGCCCTTGTAGAGCGCGTCGGACTTCTTCTCGACCGTCTTGAAGGCCGCGGGCGCGTTCTCGGTCTTGGTCTCGACCTTGACGCGAACGATCTTCACGGCGAGGCCGTCGGTGACGGCGGTGGTGACAGCGGGCTCGACGATGTCCTGCTCGCCGACGGTGATGCCTTCGTCCTTGAGGACCTCAGCGACCGTTCGGGCGGTCGAGCTGACCTCCTGGGTGCCGCCGTCCACGGCGATGGCCACGGCCTTGGGCATGGTGACCCGCAGCGACAGTCCGGCGCGGCCGAGCGGCTGGGAGCGGCTGGCGGAGAGCTCGGCACCGTCGAGGCGCAGACCGAGGTCGCGGATCGCAGCGTCGAGGGTGGTGGCGGTGGTCCAGTAGGTCATTGCCGTGCCATCGATGTTGACACGCAGCTCACGCCCGTAGCGGACGATCACATCCTGGCCGTCCTTGACCTTTGCCTCGGGGGCCGGTGACACGGTGTCGTGCTGACCGATCTCGATGCCCTCGGCGGCGAGCACGTCGCC
>Ga0209510_1000321_pt1 | contig 69926 bp, 71 predicted proteins | sample BiotimSIPDNA_FD_185749 | JGI IMG/M metagenome (GOLD analysis project Ga0209510, IMG submission 185749) | Anaerobic biogas reactor microbial communites from Washington, USA - Biogas_R1 time_0 SIP DNA (SPAdes) (version 2) | ecosystem: Engineered > Bioreactor > Anaerobic > Unclassified | place...
TTCAAAGTTAATGATGTTATTTCCGGTGAATGCCTTCCTGTTCCGGATCCGGACATGGAGCCGGTGGATTACTATAAAGTGGCGAAGTTAGCTAAGGTAGCGGTAGGGGAGCAGGGAAGTTTATCGGCTCCTTGGGAACTGGTGCCCCCAGAGTTAGAGGTTTATCGCGAGCGGGGACACCGGAGACTGGCCGCTAGGACTTATGACACCAAATGCAGCAGTTGCATGTGGGGAGCTAGGATGCCGGTAGAAATAATAGTTGATAACTGGAACCCGAGGGGTAAAAGGAAATACCGGTTTGAGACATTTTGTTATGGACCGTTATCGTGTAAATTGTATAAGGCTGGGCCTAATAGGCGGGTTGAAGGCCGGGGCGGGATGGTTTATGTGGAGGAAGACTGGGTTGATGAAGCGACAGTGGCGCATAGGGGGATAGATGAGTAAATATGAAAGAAAAGGATATAACGGCTGGAGAATTAAAACTATTTAATGAAACTATTATTGATTACATAATTTCTCTAACCCATCTCTATGGCCTGGTTCATAAGGACAAAGTGGTGGAGATATTTAACCCACAAAATAAAGAAAAAATCAATGTCGAAGCCATCAATGGTATCATGAATAATCCACCAAAGGATTTAGCGAACAACTTCGTAGAGATCAATGGCGATTATTTCGTCCATGAGACCATCTTGGAGTTTGATGGTTTTGATGAGCAGCTAAAACACCGCAAAGGCAAGCCATTTTATATTCCAGCCCAGGAAGAGCTCCTAAAATATAAAGAAGAGACTTACTTTGAAGTGACCAAGCAGTACAGGGCATTGCTGAGTTATGTAACCAGACATATTTTTGATGGTGATGAATTTGCAGCGGAGATGCTCTGTGAGGATATTCAAGGGATATGCCAGTTTGACTTTTCGGTACAGGAAATATTTGAGGTGTTTAATACCAGAGGTGTAGATTTTAAGAGTGAAAAACAAGTTAATGAAGTAATGCAGCTGGTCATGGAACTGGCTAATAACACTAGAATCTGGGAGAACAACGGTCACACACCTAACGAGATTTTTGAGAAATTTGAGAAGCCCCATTTGAGACCGCTTCCTGATAAGCCTTTTGGGCTTGACGGGGCTGATATTTTCGACTTTAAGACCGGAAAGAAAGTTGGCAGAAACGATCCCTGCCCCTGCGGCAGCGGGAAGAAGTATAAGAAATGCTGCTTGGGGAAGGATGAAGGGCTATAAGGTCGTTTAGTTTTTTCGGTCTGATAGGTGCACTATCGGAAGATAAATAACCGCAACGGAGGGGTGGGGATGCGTATACGGGGAAAAAGTATTAATTTATTTCTAATGGATGGCACAGCAAGTGGCCGCATCAAATGTACCCTGGCAAATTGGACGGGTTTAGCGTATAAGATACCTCGTACTGAACTGGATAAATGTAAAGAACGGGATGATCTTAAGCAAAGCGGTGTTTATTTTCTTTTCGGAATCTCTGATAAGACGGGAGAAAATGTAGTGTATATTGGTCAGGCCGGTGTTCGAAAAAATGGGGAAGGTATCCTCTTTCGGCTACAGGAACATAAGCGTAATCCGGATAAGGATTATTGGACTGAGGCGGTTGTTTTTACTACATCAAACAATTCTTTTGGCCCAACTGAAATCAGCTATCTTGAAAATCGGTTTTGCAACTTAGCTACTGAATCAAATCGTTATATTGTTAAGAATGGAAATGACCCAACTCCCGGGAATGTTACTGAAGAAAAGGAAAGTGAGCTGGAAGAGTTTATAGACTATGCCAAAATTGTGATGGGGACATTTGGGCACAGAATATTTGAGCCAGTGGTAGATATACCCCCTGAACCTTCCGTTGTACCGGTAGATGCGGATGTTGAGCCTATGCTCTATCTTAAAACGACGAAAGCGAATGCAAGAGGACGGAGAACTAATGAAGGATTTGTTGTTTTTAAAGATAGTACGGTTTCAACAATTCCAACTAAGAGCTGCCCGGATACAATACTGCATTTACGAAAACTGTATGCGGAAAAGATTACAAATGATGTATTAACGGAGGATACTCTTTTCAAAAGTCCATCAGCTGCCGCAGGATTTGTAACCTATAGCAGCGCCAACGGATTGATTATGTGGATGACCGATGATGGCAAGACGCTAAAGGATATTGAAAATGGTGAACTATAATAGTGAACAACCCCCAATTCTTTATCAGTTTACCCAATTGCTGATTAATTAGGATTGGTAATCCAACAGTTTTTATTGACCGCCTAGGTAGGCTATGAAAATCCGAAACAATACCAAGCTATATTTTTTTACTCTTGATTAGCAGCAATCGGTTTAGAGTGCTAACAAATAAGATTAAAGTAAAAAGACCATGGCTAGCGATCTAAAGCTAATCACGGTCAATGGCTCTTTTTTAATCAGTCAACAAACAACTCCGGTATGTTATATTGAATATCGGCAATTTCCCTGCGAACACTGGCACTGGGACAATTGGCGAGGGAACGGCGGAGTTTAATTTCTCCGTTCTGCATTTTAACGACATAATCATCTCTATGCCTTCTTATGTATGTAGATGTTTCACGGGAGAATCCATTTCTTTGAAGAGTTATGGAGAGCGGGTTTGTGGTTCCGTATTCTACATACTCATACCAATCATTTTGGAATGCTTCTACCTTATGAAAACGTTTATACTCCGATGAAAATCTTAAGAAATAATTAGAAATGCTAAACAGAATTACATTTTCAATTGCCTTTAACGTATCGGAAATTACAATATTTCGGTGTGGAAGTGTGTCATCATAAGGGATTTGTTTTCCATTTACTCTAACTCCAGACAAGGGATGGTCACGTTTGTAATCAAGAGTTTGCTCCATAATAAAGCTCAGGCCGGTTCCTTTAATCCATTGTGAGAGGATAACTGCATACCATCTTAATTTACCGTGGGACCCATCTTTACTAACGAAGCCAAGTTCGGATCGCTCGTATACTTCCCACTTAAAGATTTTGCAGAGTTCATCCAGGAAATCCACTAAAACCCAATAGTCTACGTTTCCTCTTTCATCTATCGCTGGATATTTTAGTCCGCTGGCGATAGCATCCTTTAGATTGTATGTTTGGTCAAGGGAAGTATTGATGTCATCATCGAGCTGATTTTCGCTATTGCTAAAAACCTCTTTAATCCTAGACACGGTAACCTCATTCAGTAATGGTTCAAATTCTTTCCACACAAGGCTCATATTGCCTTTTATTATATCCCTTAAAAGAATAATGGCGAATTTCCGCATTAAGGCGTATGAATCTACTGATTGTTTACTTGGGTGCCTAGGCAGCTCTACATTGCCATGTAAAAGGCTGTCCACTATTAATTGCTTCTGAGGTTTTGTTAATTCCGTTGCAAGAGACAGCTTTTGCTCCGGGACTTCCTGCTTTAATAGATTTAGAAATTCTTTAGTTTTAACTTTTTCTTCAAGCCGGACAAGAAATACATTGCCGTAGAGGTTGTATTCAATTCGGCCAACACGGCCAATTAGGTTTTTGAAATCTACCGAGGTCATCTTTGCCAGCCCATTTTTATAATGGGTTATAAATAAATTATCGGCAGGAAGATTAACCCCCTCAACCAAAGTGCTGGTACAAAACATAGTATGGATTAGGCCTTTACGGAACAATTCTTCAATGCGCATCCGAATGGTTGCGGGCAAATAACCGATGTGGTATGCTACACCTTTGGAAATCACATCTGCCAGGTAATAATCGCCGTGAACTTCATTCTTAATATCTTGTGCTAAAGTTAGAAGATCTTTATCATCGCTTTGGGGTTTATCCTCAGCGAATTCACGGGCAAAGCCTACAGCTTTATCGGTTCCGCTACAATAAATAATATTTTGGGTGTTCTTGCCAATGCGCCATATTAGTTGGCAAAATGTAGGCTCCTTATGAATATTGGCGACAGGGGTCAAGGTTCCACTGTATGTATTGAATAGCTGTATCTCTTTACTTGGAAAATCAATTAAATATTTTATTTGACTTACCGGTGCAAATGTGGTTGCTAGTCTCTGCTCGGCTTCGGCCTCTGCGCCAGGTATCAGTTTCAAATAGACTTCTGGGTTCGGTATGTTAGGTGATGCAAAGATGACTTTAGGTTTTTTTGCTCGTTGGCAGAGCATATCCACCACCTTGTAATAAAATGTGCTACGGGGACCTTTGGACGAAATTTTATGAGCCTCGTCTATAAACAGGTAGTCAACTTCAATATGTGGATTGTCGATTAGCAGGTACAACAACCGCTCCGGGGTTAGGACGAATATGAAATTATGATCCTGTTTTAACGATAATGCACCAGCTGAGGTTACAAGCCTGTAATTTTGTTCAGCCAGAAGTTCCTTCAAATCATTAATAATCCTGCTGGTCACTTCATTTATAAGAGCTTTGGTGGGAACTAATATGGCGAAGTTACAAGCGATGCCGTCCATGATCTGTTTTTTTATATACATACGCATTATGAAGGATTTCCCCATAGAGGTAGGCCCCGAATAGCTAAAATAAGGCTCATTTAACCGGTCGTATACGGCCTTTTGAGAACGGAAGAATTGGTATTCAGGTTCAGCCGGGATGCTCAAAAGGTTTTTACTAAACTCGGCGTAAAACCAATCAAGTAAAGATTTATGCCGGTAGTTGGGGGTGGCCATTGCCATACCACGATAATTGCCGGTGCTTGAAAGCACTGAGCCCAGGTAAAATTCAACGGCGGGGTGTTCCGGCTCAATGGTTCGAAGGAGCGCAACTATCTCTTGGGCCATTATTTTATGTTTGTCGGCCTTATTGCAGTCAGTAGACTTCGATAGGATATCTGCAAACCTTAGTGCATCTTCAATATTAACAAGTTTCTTTTCTCTTTTTTTAAGGTTAAACAGTTTTATTGAGTAGTTGTACAATAGATTATCGTACAACTCGTTTAAGTAGGGGTCGTAATCAATATTAGTGAAAATAGCAGCACCTAAATTGATACTTTCCTGATTACTCATCATACAACCCCTCCCCCTAGAAGATCGCTCATGATACTCAGTTTTTCACCGTCAGCATCGTTAAACGGTAGTATGTAAAAATAAAATGAATGGGCGCTTAAATTTTCCTCTTTGATTTTCTTCACGATGTAGGCGGAATGGGCTTTAATATCTAAGTTCATTCTTCGCTTAATCTCTTTACGAAAGGCCTCATTGGAATAATTGTCAGCTATCAAGCCAAGTGAATAACCAAGGAACACTCCGAACGCCCTGTCCACCGGGGTGTTTTTTTGTTTGCCTGGAATGATGAGGTCCCTAAGATAATCGGTAGTTTGGGCGTCATAAGCTTGGGCGAATATAGTGCTTTCCACGAGTCGTAGTTCCTCTGAAGGATTGTCCCTGATGGTAACAAGGGAATTAAAGGCATTATCGATAGCATCTTGCAAATCACCGATGATATTGGATTTCCCGAAAACCATCTGGTATGAAGGGATTTCACCATTTTTAAGGGGCAGTAAATGAACGCCGCCACCATTTTGGATATTGTGATTACCGAATTGCACCAGCTCTATTTTGTTATACAGCTTTGGTGCGCCAAGTATCTGTTCCAAAAATATATACAACATCACATCGCCCAGTTCCTCGCCAATCCAGCTATCATCCATATTGCACACTTTGCGTAACAAGCTGATGGCTTGGAAGGCTATGGTCTCGGAATCTCCTTCTACATGGAACTGCTCAATTTTGGCCCGTGAGTAGACATACCTACCGATATTCCTACGAAGGAAACGGTGCAAGGCATCTAAAGAAAATGCACTGGTTCCTACATTCAAATGGAACATGCGTAACTGATGGGGATTTTTAAGTCCCAGTGATTCCGCATGCTCCACCTCTGTAAAAATGCCATCAAACCCAACTTCTAACAGACTTTTCTTTAATAACTGCACTTTGCACCACCCCCGCTTAAATTATTATTTTACGGTTGGGATTCTTCTTTTGTTGATATACCCTCGCTAGCTTCACCGGAACGAATCCACTCGTCAACCTCGGAAATTTTAAACTTCCACAATCTGCCCACCTTATAGGCAGGCATATTTCGTTTTGCTATCCATTGCAGAACTGTTTCTCTGCCGATACCCAAATATTCTTGTATTTCCCTTAATGTTGACCATTTTTCTAAGTTATCTTTTTTGTCCATTACTAAACCTCCGATGCGGTATTAGGTGTGTTTATTACTGTAGCCATTACTTTTAAGGCCTTGTTTTTATCGGGGAAACACAGGCGGCCAGTCTTATCTTTCATTTCCCATATAGATTCAAAGGTGCCTTCAAAATGACGGGCATCAAATTGTACAGTTAGGAACACTTCATCGCCGGGCCTGGTTTCGGGAACAGCAACTGCTACATTCATAGCCTTAATTCTTGTTTTAGATTGATTGGTACACTCAAAAACCCTATCTACCCAGGTAACTGTGCCAGTATTTTTGATTGTCCATTGGTGGTCGAATTCCTCATAAAAGGTTACTTCATGGTTTTGGGCAGGATGCTCACCGATTAACTGCAGATCATCACCGGGGTAAAACGGTGAAAGATCTTCGGGGGTGATTTTTGCAGGGTCTTTAGGAGGATTATTTTGCAATTTATCAATAACATCTGGCAGCACAAAACTTACATCATCATTTTGAGATATAGCAAATTCTATAAATTGCTCATAAAGCCCCTCAAAGACCACTGTTCTATCAGTAAGTTCGGGGACTTCGAATGAATCACACAATTTTGGAAATACCCTGGAGGATATAGCAAAATTGCAATAAGCAATAAAGGTTTCCTTATTCTTGTTCCCTTGTATGTAAGTCTTTATTGGTGATGAAAGACCGCTGTATTTTTTGCTGCCGCCATATAATCTCTTCCGATATGTGGGATCGTCTCCAGTCAATCCTGTTGGCAGGAAGGAACTGCATCTGAAATCTCTATTTTTATTTGATGACTCCTGGTTCGATCCGGCGGGATTAGTTTCACCACAAAGCGCAGAGAAAATCTCTAGTACAAACTGCCCTTGGTTGGAACAAGGGAAGTGTTTATATAATTTTCTAATAAACTCGCAGAAGCGCATCCTTTGTTTCCCCTCTCCCTACTAGGAATTTACAAAGTGTCCCCAAAAAGTCCCCTTTTCCCGTCAGAAATACCCCTGATTGCTCTCCTTACAATTGAAGCTTGTCCCGCCATAATTAACTTATAGGACATCCAAGGGGGTGAATACACCACAAAAACCTTCTAATTAATTTATTGTATCACAATAAATACCAAATAGGTGCCTTTAAATTTGTTGTTACTTATAAGCAGTTATAAACAGACAAACAAAAGAAAAGGCATTGTCCTGGTGGTATAGATGCAGTCAAAGCAACTGTAACTAACGTAGCCGAACAGGCTCGCAACAAAAAAAAGCGAGTTTTTTCGGCAAATAGTCGTGCCCTTTTTCTCGCTGAGGAAAGGGGCTTATTTTATGTTCAGGAAGTTCAAAACCAGTAAAAAGAAGCGCACCAACTACATTTATTACGGCGAGGGTAGCAGCAAGACAGTATTAATACCGGGTGAGGATGGCGTTACAGAAGCAATTATTGAAACCCTGCACAGCCTCGATGATGAGGAAGTTGACAACGATCGCCGGGAAACGAGAAGGCACAGCAATTTTGATGACCTAAACGACAAGGCTGAAATTCTCACTGATCCGGACAGTGACGTGGAAGATCGAATCATTTCTACGCTAGAACGGGAGAGAGCCAAAACAATAGTAGATAATGCTATCTCCACTTTAAAGCCAAGGGAACAAAACATTATCAAGTGGCTTTATCTATCGGACAGCCCCCTATCTCAAGCTGAAGTTGGAGAACGACTTGGAATAGCGGAGGACAGTGTTAAAAAAAGTGCTTTTCGGATTAGGGAAAAGTTAAAAGAAATTCTCCAAGGCAAAATTTAAGGCATTTATTTTGTCCACCTACCCCCTTTCTCGTGGCTTATATACGAAGGACAAAAACCACAGAAGGGGGAGGTGATGAAAAATGCTTAGACACCACGTGGTAATCAACGTGTCAGATACAAAAGGGAAAAAGGTGAATGTCCTAAGAGGTGGGGATATAAAACTCCGCGATAGGATACTAAATTTCCTTTTAGGCAAAGAGCAGAAAATGCTGGTACTTGTACCCAGTGAAATTGTGGAATCAGTATCCATTAAAGAAGTTCAAAGATAGCAGGCGATGCTGGACGTGGAAAGGAGGAAAACACGGTGAAAGTTGAGATTAATTTAAACCTTGATGAGTTTAAAAACCTACTAGTTAATTGTGATGAATTTAGGCAGCTATTAGCAACCGGCATAGAGGAACCGGCTACTGAAACAGTTGAGAGCGTTGGGGGCGTAAAAGGTGATGAGCCTTCGGCTACAAAGCAAGAACCTGAAAGCACAGTCACCATGGAAACAGTCCGGGCCAAGCTTGCGGCATTAATGCAAATTGGCAAACAAGCTGAAGTCAAGGAACTACTTAAAAAACATGGCGGGGATAAACTCTCAGACATCCCTAAGGAAAATTACCCAGCCTTGTTAGCAGAAGCGGAGGAGATATAAATGGCTGAACATGCGTTACTTTCAGCCTCCGGCTCTGAGCGTTGGATTCAGTGCCAACCCTCAGCACGACTTGAGGAAGCTGTGGATGAGGAAACCAGTGAGTATGCAAAAGAAGGCAGTTTTGCCCATAGTCTGGCAGAAACATATCTGGCTCACCATTTGGGGTTAATCAAAAAAAGTGAGTTTAACAAAAGGCTTAAAAAGCTAAAGCAAGATTCCTTCTATAACCAAGAGCTAGATGATTACGTGAATGTTTATGTGGATTTTGCTATCGAAAAAATTAACGAAGCCAAAGCCAGGACACCAGATGCGGTGGTGCTGTTAGAAATGAGGCTGGATTACTCAGAGTGGGTTCCTGGTGGTTTTGGCACCGGCGATCTGGTTTTAGTTAGCGATGATGTCTTGGAAGTAATTGACATGAAGTTTGGGCGGGGTATTGAGATTTCCGCCATCGACAATAGTCAAATGCGGTTATACGGCTTAGGCGCTTTAAATCAGTTTGGCTGTTTGTACACCATCAACACCGTAAGAATGACTATCGTGCAACCAAGGCTTGAAAGCATCAGTACCGATGAAGTGACCGTTGATGATTTGATGTATTGGGCTACTAATACGGTCATGGGAGCAGCGGAAAAAGCCTGGAAGGGTGAGGGAGAATTCCTGCCGGGAGATCATTGTCGTTTTTGCCGGGTAAGAGCAACCTGCAGGGCAAGGGCTGAGGCTAACACCCGGCTGGCTTGCTACGATTTTCAGGAACCGCCCCTTTTAACGGACGAAGAAATCGTAGAGGTGCTGGATGCGGCGGATGAATATTTAAGATGGATTTCCGATGTACAGGCATTTGCTTTGGATCAGGCGGCTAACCACGGTAAACAGTGGGCCGGTTACAAGCTGGTAGAAGGCCGTAGTGTTAGGAAGTATGTGGATGAGACCAAGGTGGCAAAAGCATTGCAGGCCGCAGGATATAGTGAAGACCAGATTTTTGAAAAAGTTCTGCTTGGTATTACCAAGATGGAAAAAGCGGTAGGTAAAAAGCAGTTCAATGAGCTGCTAGCTGGTCTGGTGGAAAAACCACCGGGTAAGCCCAAACTGGCACCCGAATCAGATAGGCGTTCAGCACTCAAGAGTACAGCTGAAATTGATTTTAAGGAGGATATTTAAAGTGAAAGTAGTTACAGGAAAAGTGAGATTTTCGTATCCAAATGTCTTTGAACCCAAATCAGTCAACGGCAGCGCCCCCCGATATAGCGTCAGCCTTATTATTCCCAAAAGCGATAAAAAGACGCTAGGCAAAATAAAAACTGCTATTGACACGGTTAAAAAGGAAGGAGCCCACAAGTGGGGCGGCAAGGTTCCGGCTAATTTGAGATTGCCTTTGAGAGACGGAGACACGGATAGGGCGGACGATGAGGCATACGCAAACAGTTATTTCATTAATGTCAACAGCAATACCAAGCCGGGGATTGTGGACGGGGACCTAAACCCCATCATGGATCAGAGTGAGTTTTACGCTGGTTGCTATGGCAGGGCATCAATCGTGTTTTTTGCTTACAACACCAACGGTTCCCGGGGCATCAGCGCAGCCCTTCAAAACCTGCAGAAGTTGGAAGATGGCGAACCCTTGGGCGGCAAGTCTAGACCAGAAGATGACTTCGGTGGAGATTTTGACGAGGATCTTTTAGGATGAGAACTTTAGCTTTGGATTTAGAGACTTATTCGGGTGTAGACCTCACTAAAAGTGGGGTCTATGCCTACACTAGTTCATCGGATTTTGAAATATTACTGCTGGCTTATGCCTTTGATGATGACCCGGTAGAAATAATTGACCTGGCCAGCGGTGAAAAAGTGACAGACGAGGTTTGGGAAGCATTAATAAATTCTGAAGTGGTAAAGACAGCTTTTAATGCTAATTTCGAGAGAACCTGCCTAGCAAGATATTTTAATACACCCATGCCACCGGAGGAGTGGCGTTGTAGCCAGGCCCATGCTTTGACCCTGGGTCTTCCAGCTAGCTTAGAAGGGGTGGCCAAGTGTCTAAAACTTTCTCAAAAGAAAATGCAGGAGGGGAAGCAGTTAATTCGCTTCTTCTCCATGCCTTGCAAACCCACTAAAACTAATGGTGGAAGAACCAGAAATCTACCGGAACACGACCTAGACAAGTGGGAGTTATTCAAGACCTATTGCAAACAGGACGTGGAAGTGGAGCGTTCTATCCGGCAAAGGTTAAATAATTACCCTATGCCGGAGCAGGAACTGAAACTATGGTATTTAGACCAGCGCATTAATGATTACGGATTGCGGGTGGATATGAAGTTAGTGAAAAGCGCTCTTTTGTGTGATGAAGGTTATCAGATAAAACTTATACAGGAAGCCAAGCAATTAACCGGGCTGGAGAACCCCAACAGCCCCGCCCAGCTAAAAAGTTGGCTTCAAGATAAACACGGTATCCAAGTGGAAAGCCTAGCCAAGGACACAGTAACAGAAATATTGGAAGAAGTGGCCAACCCGATAGTTAAACGGGCCTTAGAGCTAAGACAAGAAATGTCCAGAACTTCGGTTAAAAAATATGAAGCTATGGATAGAGCGGTCTGTGAGGATGACCGAGTGAGGGGGCTGCTGCAGTATTACGGAGCCTCGACTGGTCGGTTTGCGGGTAGGTTGGTTCAAATCCACAACCTACCCAGGAATAACATGAGCGATTTAGACCTAGCTCGGAGGCTATTGTCAGCGGGGCATTATGAGGCTTTAGAACTATTGTTTGAATCAGTACCCGATGTTTTATCTCAGTTAATTAGAACGGCCTTCATCCCCTCCCCCGGCCATCGTTTTATAGTATCGGATTTTTCAGCGATTGAAGCCAGAATTATTGCTTGGCTGGCCGGTGAAAAATGGAGGCTGGATGTATTTAATACCCACGGCAAAATTTATGAAGCCTCGGCAGCCCAAATGTTCGGGGTGCCAATAGAGAGCATCACCAAAGGCAGCGAGCTTAGGCAGAAGGGTAAAATAGCGGAACTTGGACTTGGTTATCAGGGAAGTGTTGGAGCTCTGAAATCCATGGGCGCACTGAAAATGGGCTTACAGGAAGCAGAGCTGTCGGGAATAGTATCAGCTTGGCGTAAGGCTAACCCCAAAATAGTTAAACTTTGGTGGACCATAGAAGAAGCGGCTATCCGGGCTGTAAGGGATAGAACGACAGAAAAGCTACAGCGCAAAGTGAAGCTTTATTACAAAGGCGGTGTGCTGTTTATGCAATTACCCTCGGGGCGGAGCTTGGCTTATGTACGACCTAAAATTGAGCTGGATGAGCGTTATGGCAAGGATAAATTGACATACGAGGGTGTGGACCTGGGCAAATGGTGCCGGATTGATACCTATGGGGGGAAGTTGGCGGAGAATTTGACCCAGGCAATTGCTAGGGATTGTTTAGCCGAATCGCTATTAAGGCTTGATGCTGCCGGTTACAAAATAGCAAGTCACATACATGACGAAGTGGTGCTAGATGTCCCCCACGGTTTTGGCTCCCTTAAAGAAGTGGAAGCAATTATGAGTGAGGATATTGACTGGGCACCGGGGTTACCGATGCGGGCAGATAGCTTCGAGGCGGACTACTACAAAAAAGATTAGGAGGTTTTTATATATGGGTAATATCAAAGTTTTTAACCATACAGAGTTTGGAGAACTAAAAATTTTAATTATCAATGGTAAGGAATATTTCCCGGCCAGTGGGTGCGCTACCGTTTTGGGTTACACCAACCCCAGGGATGCAGTAACCCGTCATTGCCGTGGGGTCGTGAAACACGACATCATCGATAATCTTGGCCGGAGGCAAGAGATGAATTTTATTCCTGAAGGTGATCTTTACCGCTTGATTGTCCGCTCCAACTTACCAGAAGCAGAGCGATTTGAAAGATGGGTGTTTGATGAGGTATTGCCTTCCATTAGGAAATTTGGGCTGTATGCCACTGACACACTTATAGATGACATTCTAAATAATCCCGACCTGGGCATAAAGTTATTCACTCAATATAAGGAGGCTAAGGAAAAGGCCAGACAGTTGGAATTGGAAACGGCCAAGCAGAAGCAAATAATCGGTGAGCTAAGACCCAAAGCATCATACTACGATTTAATCCTGCAAAACAAATCCTTAGTCCCCATCACAAAAATTGCTAAGGACTATGGCATGTCGGGCCAGGCCATGAATAAGCTGCTTCACCATTTAGGGGTGCAGTACAAAATGGGAAACACTTGGCTTTTGTATCAAGGCTACGCAGATCAAGGCTATACCCAATCTAAAACACATACCATCGATGATGAGAAAAGTGTCATGCATACTTATTGGACGCAAAAAGGCAGATTGTTTCTCTATGACCTTCTGAAAAATAAGAGGGGCTTACTGCCGGTTATTGAACGAAAAATTGCTTAGGGAGGGGAGAAACCTATGGATAAAATCAATCCTGATCATTACCTGGTGGGTGGTATAGAAACCATTGACTACATCCAAGCCAAGCTAACGGGTCAGCAGTTTATGGGCTACCTTGTGGGTAATGTAATTAAATACCTCTCCCGCTTTGAGTATAAAGCAGGGGAAGAAGATTTGCAAAAAGCCCGCTGGTATTTGAACCGGTTGCTAGTGCAAAGGAAAAGACCCATCATCTATGTCTGCTCCCCGCTCAGGGGAGATGTGGAAAGAAACATTCATAAGGCCATTGGCTATTCTAGATATATTTACAGTAAAGGCGGTATCCCTTTAGCACCCCATGTTATATTTACTACCTTTCTCGATGATGATGACCCCGTGGAAAGGGCTGCTGGGATGGAGATGGGCTTAGAACTGCTAGCCAAGTGTGATGAATTATGGGCTTTTGGAGATAAGGTTTCGGAAGGCATGGCTGGTGAGATAGCTGCGGCAGAAGAAATTGGGCTTAAGGTAAAGCGGTTTAACAGTCGACTGGAGGCGATTACTCCATGACCAAAGAGAACTTAACGGCCAAAGCCGCTAGGCAGATGCTCAAAAGGGGTTGGCATTGTATTCCGCTTAAGCCTAAGGGTAAAAAACCTGTAGAAGCTAAATGGCAAGAACGATTAATTACAGACGATGAAATAGATCAAGTTTTTTCTTCGGATCATAATATCGGTTTGCTGCTAGGGGAGCCTTCGGATTGGATTGTAGATATTGACTGTGACACACAGGAGGCGGTTACTGCTGCCAGCCTATTAATGCCGGATACAAAGCTCTCCTTCGGAAGAGAAAGTATTGGAAGAGCACATCTACTATATCGTTGCCAAAAAGTGCAGACATCAAAGTTTCAAGATCCTACTAAAGATAAAGATTCTACGATTTTGGAAATCAGAAGCACTGGCAGCCAGACGATGATTCCACCTTCAATCCATCCGCAAGGTGAAGCAGTGACTTGGATGGGCAAGGGTAAACCCAAAGAACTATCAAAAGTGGAGCTGGTGAAAGCAGCCAGGCTTACAGCGGCAGCCGCTCTTTTAGCGAGGCATTGGCCTAAGTCTGGGGCTCGGCAAGATGCTGCGCTACACCTTTCCGGTGCCCTGGCTCATGCCGGGTGGGGAATTGATGAAATTAAAAAATTTATTGAAGCCATAATACAAGCCGCCGGTGATGAGGAAGCAGATATGCGCCTTAAGGCGGTGGGCTACGCTTTAGATAAGCTACAGAAAGGAATGCCCGTTAGCGGGTGGCCAAAGCTGGCCGGGATTATGGGGGATCAAGTTGTCGGCAAGGTGAGGGAGTGGATGGGTATAAGCTCAGCGGCCAGTGATTTTGGCAGCGGAGTCTTTCGCCGCACAGATACCGGAAATGCCGAACGCCTAGTGTTCCACCATGGAGAAGAAATGCGTTACTGCTATCAGCTAGGTAAATGGCTTATCTGGAACGGTAAAAGGTGGGAGCCGGATGATAGTGGTGGAATCTACCGAAAGGCCAAAGAGACTGTGCGGCTCATTGGGGCAGAGGCTATGCAAATATATGATGAAAATGAACGCCGGGCTATGCTCAAATGGGCCATTACTTCTGAATCCCGCTCCCGGCAAAAGGATATGATCACTCTGGCTGAAAGTCATCTACCGGTGGCTCAAGATCAATTGGATATTGAACCGTGGTTCCTAAATGTTCAAAACGGAACTTTAGATTTAAAGACAGGGGTGCTGATGCCCCACAGTAAAGAGCAGATGTTGACTAAAATCTGCCCGGTTGCTTACCGGGACACTAACAGTGAATTATGGGATAACTTCTTAAAACGGGTGCTACCAGACCTTGAAGTAAGGGATTTTGTCCAGCGGGCAGTGGGCTACAGCTTAACCGGGGATTGTGGTGAAGAAGTGTTATTTTTCCTCTATGGCACAGGGCGTAACGGCAAAAGCAAATTCATAGAAGCTATTCAATATGTTCTAGGGGACTACTCCAGTACCACCAGGCCAGAAGTGTTGATGGAGAAAAAACACGATACCATTCCGGTTGAACTGGCGGCTCTCAAAGGGGTACGTTTTACCAGCACTGTGGAGACTGGTTACGGCCAGCGATTTGCTGAAAGCCTCATTAAACAAATAACTGGTGGCGATGAGCTGCAGGTGCGCTTTATGCGCCAAGACCCCTTTAGTTACAAGCCCCAGTTTAAAATTTGGCTGGCCAGTAACAACAAGCCGGATATCCGGGGCCGGGATCAAGGTATATGGTCAAGGATTATGTTGATCCCTTTTACGGTGATGATTCCTCCTAAAGAACGAGATAAGCAGCTGGGGGAAAAGCTCAAAAAAGAAGGTGAGGCTATCTTAGCTTGGGCGGTCAAAGGGTGCCTTGCCTGGCAAAAGGAAGGGCTTAACCCACCGGAACAAGTGCTAGAAGCAGTGAGTGAATATCAGGATGAAACCGATCGGTTAAGTGGATTTTTTGAAGATTGTTGCAGCTTAAATCCCTTAGCCAAGACAACTACCAAAGATTTATACAGTGCCTATGAAATGTGGTGTGAGGATAATGGTGAAGCGCCGGTAAGAAAGAATACCTTTACCAAAATGTTGAGAGAACGGGGTTATGAAAGTATTCGTATCGGACACGGCGGTGCCAGAGGTTGGGCTGGGATTAAACTGGGCAAGAAAACCCAAACAGGAACTGGTGAAGTTTTTGATATTTTAACTTGAGTCAGCAGGTGTCAGCCGACAGGGTGGGCGCAGAAATGAGAAATATAGTTTAGCTTAAAATTTTGTGGGTTTAACACGACGTAAGGTGTCAGCTATGTCAGCAGACAGAGGGAAAGGTAAATGAGGGTTATGTTTTATAACGAGAGAAATGGAAATGAACTCGGCAAAAAGAGTCAGCAAGTGTCAGTTTTACATCCCAAAATCAGTAAAATGCTGACTGGCTGACGCCAACTGACCGAAATTCCTATATACCTCTTGTAAAGTTATTTTTCTATAGATTAATAGTAAAAAATGAGTCAGTAGGTGTCAGTAGTCAGCATAAAAAAACCTGACCGAACTGACATAAAAAATAGGATTGATGTTATTAGTTAACCATTGGGCAGTTTAACATGACGAAAGGTGTCAGCAAGGTCAGCAGGAAGGCGGTGTTTATATTGAGGGAGCGAGAGATAGAAATCAGATTGAAAGAAGAAGTGAAACGAGCGGGAGGCTTAGCCTTAAAATTTATTTCCCCTGGAACAGCGGGGGTGCCGGATAGAATTGTGCTTCTCCCCGGTAAAGAGGTAATTTTTGTGGAACTTAAGGCACCGGAGGAACGATTGAGACCCCTACAGCTTAAACGGAAAGAGCAGCTAAGGAAATTGGGCTTTAGGGTTTATGTTATAGATTCTGTTCAGGCGGTGAGTGCTTTTATGAGGGAGGTGATGGGTTGAAATACAATCCCCATAATTATCAGGATTATGCCTCAAGATTCATCTTAAACCAAAAGGCGGTAGCAATATTTCTGGAATGCGGCATGGGTAAAACCGTAATTACTTTAACAGCTATTGCAGAACTTTTGCATAACTATTTTGAGATAATCCGGGTATTGGTCATTGCTCCCCTTCGGGTTGGTATGGTGTGGGAAGAGGAAGTCAAAAAGTGGGATCACCTAAACCACTTGCGCATATCTAAAGTGCTGGGTTCGGAAAAAGAGCGCATCCAAGCCCTAAACTCCACTGCCGACATCTATGTGATAAATAGGGAAAACACAAAGTGGTTAGTTGATTATTACAAGAAAAACTGGCCTTTCGATATGGTGGTGTTAGACGAGCTATCCAGTTTTAAATCTCCTAAAGCCCAACGGTTTAAGGCTCTACGCAAAGTAAGACCTTTTGTTAAGCGAGTAGTGGGTTTAACCGGCACTCCGGCTCCTAACGGACTAATTGATCTGTGGTCGCAGGTTTACCTTTTAGATAGCGGGCAGCGGCTGGGAAAAACCTTAACCGGTTACCGGGAACGTTACTTCTTGCCCGATAAACGCAATCATAACATCATCTTCACCTACAAGCTGAAAGAAGGTGCCGAAAAAGCAATTTACAATAAACTTTCCGACATCTGCATCAGTATGAAAAGCGGCGATTACTTAAAAATCCCGGAACGCATAGACAACATAGTGCCGGTGCAGTTACCGAACAAGGTGATGGAGAAATACCAGCAGTTGGAGCGGGATTTAATACTACCGTTAATAGATGGTGATGTAGTAGCCGGGAGTGCAGCAGTTTTGGCTAACAAGCTTTTACAGACTACCGGCGGGGCGGTTTATGACGAAGATGGCGGAGTGCAAGAGATCCATGATGAGAAGCTTGATGCCCTGGAGGATTTAATCGAGGCGGCCAATGGCAAGCCGGTGCTGGTTTACTATTCTTACCGACATGACTTGGAGAGGATTCAAAAACGTCTGGACTGCCGGGTGCTGGATAAACCAGAAGACATTGAGGATTGGAACAAAGGCGAAGTACCAGTGATGCTGGCCCACCCTGCTTCAGCAGGTCACGGCTTGAATTTACAGGACGGCGGAAGTACTATCATCTGGTTTGGACTGCCATGGAGTTTGGAATTGTACCAGCAGGCCAATGCCCGTATCCACCGTCAGGGTCAAAAAGACACAGTGGTAGTTCATCATTTAGTGGCTAAAAAAACTATAGATGAAGATGTAATGCAAGTGCTGGCTAACAAGGAAGCTGGTCAAGAGGCTTTGTTACGAGCAGTTAAAGCCAGAATTAATCAGGAGGTGGGGTAACCATGAAAGACTGCTTTGCTTATAAACGAAATAGCTGCATAGCTTTGAAAGAAAAACAATGTGAAGGCTGCAGTTTCTATAAAACCAAGGAGCAATATTTACTGGACCAAGAAAAGGCATTGGAGAGAATTCGAGGTTTAGATGCTAAGAAGCAAAAACACATCTTTGAAAAGTATTACAAGATGGAGGTGTAAAGCATGGGTGCTAAGGAATATTTATCTCAAGCCTTGTGGCTTGATCAGCGGATTAATAGCAAGCTGGAGCTATTAGAAACTTTAAGAGCGTTGGCTATGAAGGTAAGTGTTAATCTTACAGAGGAAAAAGTGTCCGGTGGCAAAAATACAAAGAGCCATATGGAAAATACCATAGCCAAAATTGTGGATTTAGAAAAAGAAATTAATCGGGACATTAACCATCTGGTGGGTGTGAAGGCAGAAATCATGGATACTATTAGCCAGGTGGATGATCCTATTTGCCAGTTGCTGTTGGAGATGAGATATGTTAACGGTTGGTCTTGGGAAGCTGTAGCCGGGGAATTAAGATTTGATAGGAGTTGGATTTCACGTTTGCATGGTAGTGCTTTAAAAGAAATCGAGAAAAAAATGAAACACGCATCAAAAAGCAACAAAAAGCAATAAAAACAACAAGAAGCAACAGCCAACCCGTGCTATACTATAAAGTGTAATGGTATAGAAAATCAAGAACACCAGATGCTGTTTGAATAGGCCCTAGGGATAGATCGACCACGACTCCCGGGAAACGCAGCATTCTTGATATAGAGCCCTCAGGGATTAAATCCTTAAGGGCTTTTTCTATGCCCCAAATTATATAAGCAGAATTTTGTCATAATCTGATATAATACTTTTATGGCAAAACCATTGACTATTTTTGTAGTCTATGTATATAATTCTAGCAATGAACAAAAACTCGTAGGAGTTTTTAGCGAGAAGGTGCCTGCACCATCTCGTATTTTTATTTTTAGGCGTTTTTCGGCGCAGTAATAGGCTTTCATTTATCTGAAAATGGATCGAACGGCCTGTTTTATAATACATTAAAATTCTGATTGGGTATTGGCAAAAACTATTTAGCCCAGCATCTGGTTGGGCACACTGGATTTCCTAGGGTGGTTTTAGGCCACCTACCTAATTTAATATAGAAAAGCTCTGAAACATTTAATTTGTTATCGGGGCTTTTTTTTATGCCCAAAACGGGGAGGTGTCTTATGAAAATCAAATGTATATCCTGTCGCTTTGCCACTATTGATGAATCAGCCAGCGATAGGGATTGGAAAGCTTATGAATGCAGCAATCCAGAAAGCGAATATCATAAATCCTTAATTAACATTTCCGAAAACGGCGATAAACATAAACGGATCTCCTGGTCTGGCTGTGACCAAGGGGAGAGGAAGGTGAAGACTGATGCCTCGGAAACCAAAAACTATTTGTAGCTACCCCGGGTGCCAGGCATTAACTAATGACAGGTACTGCGATGAACATAAAAAGCAGGTAACAAAAGAACATAACCAGAAAAGTTCAAAGTTCTATACTTACCAATGGCGAAAGGCCAGTAAGCAATTTTTAAAAGAGCATCCTTTGTGTGTTCAATGTCAAAAAGAAGGAAGGCTTACTCCGGCAACAGAGGTGGACCATATCATTCCCCACGGCGGGAACAGAAAACTTTTCTGGGACAGAAAGAACTGGCAGCCCCTTTGTAAAAGTTGTCACAGTAAAAAAACTGCTGAAGAAGATGGCGGCTTTGGGAATATTTGGAAAGGACTAACTTAGCATTACTTCATATATCTTTTTAGTTCTTTATAAAAGTTTTCCCTAGTGCCAGCCATGATGATGACTACTATTTCGCCATTTTCGAGTTGAGATATCCTATAGGCAAGCTCATAATTCGTACGATTATAGTAAATATCGAGGCTATAAATACCCTTTAGATCGCCAGATTTGGCGTCTCCTATTTGGGGATTTGTTCTTATACTTACAATTGCTTCCTTGAATGAATTCTTTAGCTGCTTGTCTTTAAGCTTTTTAAAATACTTTTCTGCCATTGGGGTATAGACTACAGGAAGCCTTATTAAGCCTCCGTTTCTTCATCGCCAAAGATATCGTCTGTTGGATCTATATAATTTACAGAGGCTGCCTTTGCAATTTCATCAGCTTCTTCGATTAACTTTTCAACAGCAGGCCTAACTTTACGATTGGCTTTTTTAAACTCGGTTAATAGTTTTTCACCTGAAAAACCTTGCTCGATTAGATCTTGTAAGATCTCCTCAGCAAAAGCGGGATCTTCTTTTTTTACAGGCAAAAGGATTAGCATATCCTTAGAATAAATACAGTCAAGCTCTTTATCTAAACCTAAGGAATCAAAATATTTTGCGGGGATAGTGATCTGTCTTTTACTGGAGATATTAATCCGGCGTTTTTCCATTTGTCCATCTCCTGCATTTATATTTGTTGTTAACATTATTTTATGCTCCTTTCAACTAAAAAGGCATAAGTAAGGAAACAAAGTTCCTTACTTAAATTGTAAAGCTTTAGGGAACAGTTGTCAAATTGATTTTACAATTAGCGCCCCTAGGGGGTAGACATCTTACGGGAAACCCCGAAACGACAACGCGCCAGGGCAACGCGTAAAAAATCGCATAATTCGCAAGGGGGGGGTATAACGCTCGTAGACTTACGTCTTCGGGCTTTTTTAATGAAAAGAAACGGAGGAGGTTTGTAAATGAACCAAGGGATGATTATTCAAAAAATACCGGTGACAAAAATAAAACCGGCAAAATATAACCCAAGAAAAGATCTAAAGCCGGGAGATCCGGCCTATGAAAAGCTTAAGCGTTCTATGACTGAGTTTGGTTATGTGGAGCCAATTATCTGGAATGAGGAAACCGGCAATATAGTGGGTGGCCATCAAAGGTACAAAATATTATTAGAAGCAGGTCATACAGAAGTTGAATGTGTAGTAGTGAAATTATCTGCAGACAAGGAGAAAGCTCTTAATCTGGCTCTTAATAAAGTAACCGGTGACTGGGAGATTGAAGCCTTAGCTGATTTATTGCATGAGCTAAATGAACAGGACTTTGATTTAAGCCTGACTGGCTTTGATGCTGCAGAGATAGAGGATCTTTTCAGTCAGGTACATGATAAAGATGTTACGGATGACGATTTTGATTTAGACAAAGCATTGGAAGAAGAACCTGTTTCAAAACCGGGTGACATTTGGCTATTGGGCAGGCATCGCCTTATTTGTGGCGATAGCACCAAAGCTGAAACTTATGAAAAATTAATGGAAGGAAAGAAAGCAAATTTAGTATTAACGGATCCCCCTTACGGAGTTGCCTATGAGGGAAGCCAGGGAACCATTAAAAATGACAATTTACAGGACGAGGAGTTTTATAAGTTTTTGCTTAGCGCCTTTACTAACATGGAAAGCATAATGGCTAACGACGCATCTATATATGTATTTCATGCAGATACAAAAGGCTTAATTTTCAGAAGGGCTTTTGAAGATGCCGGATTTTATTTGTCAGGGGTTTGCCAGTGGGTTAAGCAATCATTGGTACTAGGCCGCTCACCCTATCATTGGAAAAATGAACCCTGCCTTTTTGGCTGGAAGAAGAAGGGTAAACATAAATGGTATGCGGGAAGATCTGAGACTACTATATGGGAGTTTGATAAACCTTCTAAAAATAAACTGCACAGCACCATGAAGCCGATCCCCTTAATGGCCTATCCCATTAAAAATAGCACAGCAGTTAATGCTATCGTTGTAGATCCTTTTTCCGGCAGTGCTTCAACTTTGATAGCCTGTGAGCAGATAGACAGGATTTGTTTTGCCGCAGAGCTAGAAGAACGCTTTGTGGATGTTGGAGTGAAGCGATTTATCGAGTATGTTGGAAGTGATGAGGATGTCTACTTAATTAGGGAAGGGAGAAAGATTCAATATAAAGATCTGGAAGTTGGCTAACAGCCCACTTTTTCGTATAAGAGTCACACTTTAAGCCTCTTGCTATTATGAGAACATTGAGGGATATATGGTGTGACTATCTTATTTGGAGGTATTTTTATGGGTAGTAAGAAAAAAACTGATGGGTTAAAATCCCAATGTAGGCTGGTTGGAGAGGACGGCAATATATTCTTCATTTTAGGCCGGGTGCGGCAAACTCTGAAAGCGAGCGGGAAAAATGAGCAAGCCCAAGAGGTAAGCCAGCGAGTTATGGCCTCCGGCTCCTATGATGAGGCCCTAAGAATTATCATGGAATACGTGGATGTTGAGTAAGTTTTAACCCTAAATTGTATTGAAATAAATACTGTATTTCTTCAATAAAAACCTTGCTATTATGTGTGTTCTAAGTGATATATAGACTACCAAAAAACACACGAAGGGGGAAATACAGATGGAAAACAAAAACTTTTTAGCCGCCAAGTTTGGCATTGAAGTAGAATTTACGGGAATTACCAGAAGGCAAGCAGCCGAGGTTGCAGCCAGGTATTTGGGTGGAACCATTACAGAGACAAGGGACTCTTACGGTACTTGCAAGGTTACTGCCCCGGACGGAAGAGTTTGGAAATTCGTCTACGATGGCAGCATCTACACCCAAAAGAGAGTGAACGGAGAGAAGGTTTCAGCGGGCAGGGAATATAGCGTTGAGCTGGTTAGCCCCATTCTTACATACGAAAAAGACATGGCCACTTTGCAGGAGCTAATCAGAAAACTTAGAAAGGCTGGGGCCTTCTCAGAGAAGCTTAACAGAACAGGAGTTCACATCCACTTGAACGGGGCCGATCACACTCCGAGGAGCCTAAGGAACTTTATTAACATCATCTACTCCAGAAACGACCTGCTTTATGAAAGCCTGGAGATAGAGCCAACCAGGATGCGCTACTGCAAAAAGATGGACCAAGATTTGGTGGAGAGAATGAACCGGAAAAAGCCTACCACCTTTAAGCAGATAGAGGACATTTGGTATGAAGGCTACAGCGATAGCCGAGCAAGGCACTACCATGAAAGTAGATATTATTTTGCTAACCTTCATAGCTTTTTCAACGGTTGCGGTACATTGGAACTAAGGGCCTTTAACGGAACTCTACATGCCGGGAAAATACGCACCTTCGCAGTTCTAGCCTTGGCCATGAACTACCAAGCCTTAACTCAAAAGAGCGCCAGCAGCAAAAAGCCCCAGGTGGAAAATCCTAAGTTCGCAATGAGGACTTGGCTTAATAGAATCGGCTTCATTGGAGAAGAATTCAAAAACTGCCGGGAGCATCTTATAAAGCACCTAAGGGGAAGTGCAGCCTGGAGATTCCAAAGGGCCGCTTAACTAAAAAAGACAGCAACCTAAAGGCCACCGGGCGGGGAACCGCCCTTTAGGTGGTATATAAGGGCAACTCTTGATATAAAGGGCCACACGGGGCCAAAGTGGGGCAGAAAAAGGCTCTTTGGAAAGGATGGGTGAAACAATGAAGGAAAATAAAATTCTAAACTTAGCCTATGGTTCTAACTTGAATTTGGGGCAGATGGCTTACCGCTGTCCTACAGCTAAAATTTATGGCAAAGGGATGCTTTTAGATTATCAGCTGCTTTTCAAAGGCAGAGAAGATAATGCCTATGCCACTATTGAACCAAAAAAGGGAAGTGAGGTACCGGTGTTGGTGTGGGAGCTGCAGCCGGAGGATGAAACGGCACTGGATTATTATGAAGGCTACCCCAGGTTTTATGAAAAGATGGAAGTGAAATTGAACCTTGAAACCGGCGAGAGAATTACCGCCATGGTGTATATCATGACAGATGAAGTGATGGAGAGGATTCAGCTTAACCTACCGAGCCGGAACTATCTTAAAACTGTAAGGGCCGGTTATGCTATGGCTGGTTTTGATAATAAATACATTGAAGCCGCTCTCGATATCAGCAGAAAAGAACAAGATTTACGAAATAGGGAAAGAAGGCAGGTGCGATGAAAAATAAAGCAATGTAAATGCATAAATAGCTTGATATATCTTGTGTTTAGAGCAATGTATAGAGTACCAAAAACACAAGGGAGGTAAAAATTATGACTCGGAAAGAAATAGTAAAAAGACTTGGCGAGCACCTGGGAGTTACGCCAAAATATCTGTCGGTTCCCAGCTTTAACTACCAAATCACAACCGCTAATGAAATCTACACCATTGACCGGCATGGGGTTATTACCACTAGCAATGGGCAAGTAGTTAGCATGGAGGAAATTTTAAATGCACCGCCATCGAGTGCAGCAGTAGCTGAAGAGGAGATTACTGGAGAGATGACAATGGAGGCCGAACCTGAAGCTAGGGCAATCGCGAATAACGGTGACACACAAGCTTTTGATAGTATTGAAGTAATGTTTCCTTTAGAGGGCCATTCAGCTTTAAGCCTTCGGAATCTCATTAACATGATTTACAGCAAACAAAACCTGATAATGCAGGCTTTTAAAACAGAGGTTCCTTTTATGGATGATAGTTTCGCTGAAGATCTAAGCAAGGAAAAAATCAGCACTTTAGAGGATTTTAAAGCAACCTTTGAAAATTTAGGAGCAGACCGGTGTCCTGGGCTGACATTTGATTTTGGGGAAGAAACCTTGACCTTTAAACTGGGCAGGATTAATCTGGACCAGGATATTATAAATGCTTTTACAGAGTTTACGGCTTTAATTAACACTTTATCTAAAACATTAAAGAGGGCATCTTTTAAGCAGACCCAAGAGGAAAATCCCAAATATGCTTTGAGGACTTGGCTCATTCGGCTGGGGATGAATGGGGAAAAATACAAGGCTACCAGAAAAGTGATGTTGGCTCATTTGGGGGGTAGTGCTGCCTTTAGGACGGTGAGAGAACATGAATAAAAAGACACCGGATAATTTCTTTACTCAGACAACTTGTGACCGCTGCGGCGGCAGTTTAGCGGGCGGCAGAATCATGTCCATGTTCAATGAAGATTGCCTTTGTATGAGCTGTAAGGAAAAGGAGACCAATGAGCCGGATTATAACAAAGCAGTTGAGGCAGACCATGAGGAAATTAAAAAGGGGAATTACAATTTTAAGGGGATTAAGGGATAGAGGTTTATATTAGTATCTGCATATTTTGATTGTTATCTGCATATAATAGTGATAAAATTATGCATATAAATCTTTAAATAGGCAGGTAAGTATAATGAAAAAGTTTAATTATAGGGAAGTTGATCAAGAATTGATGGTGCCTGAAGTGATGAATCTGGTTTCAACAATTCATGGATATAAGGGAAAACAAGAGCTTTTTATGAAAGCAAAGCCGGATATTCTAAAATCAATGCTTGAAGTAGCAAAAGTTCAAAGCACAGGTGCTTCCAATAGGATTGAGGGTATATTTACAACAGATAAAAGGCTGGTGGAGTTGGTATCTGAAAAAGCAGAGCCTCTTAATAGAGATGAAGAAGAAATCGCTGGCTACAGGGAAGTTTTAAACACAATCCACGAAAACTATGAGCATATTATTTTAAAACCAAATGTAATTCTTCAATTGCACAGGGACTTATATAGCTTTCTCCCAACAGTTGATGGTGGAAAATATAAGAATCAGGATAATATTATAGAAGAAGTGGACGAAAAAGGGATAAGACACATTCGTTTTAAACCTCTATCAGCTTTTGAAACACCGGAAGCCATAGAAAGACTTTGTACCGAGTATCAAGAGGCTATTAGAGAGGCTAAAATTGATCCTTTGATTTTAATTTCCAAGTTTGGTTTTGACTTTTTAGGAATCCATCCCTTTAATGATGGAAATGGAAGAATGAGTAGACTCTTAACCTTATTACTTCTATACCAACAGGGTTATTTTGTAGGGAAATATATTAGCCTGGAAATGCTGATAGAAAACTCTAAGGAAAGTTATTACAGGACACTTCAACAAAGCTCAGAGGGGTGGTATGAAAATCAAAACAACTATTTCCCCTTTGTAAAGTATTATTTAGAGATAATAGCTAAAGCCTATAAGGAGTTTTCTCATAGAGTGGAAACAGTTGTGGTTGATAAAATGGGTAAAGCTGAAAGGGTAAAGGAATTATTTGATAGAAGAATTGGAAAGATTTCAAAGTCAGATATAGCTAATATTTACCCTGATATCAGTGTGACTACCATTGAAAAGGCTCTTTCTGATTTATTGAAGGAAGGGTATATTAAAAAAGTTGGTTCCGGAAGAGCCACTGCATATGTTAAAAATGAAGATTAGATTGATGGGGCCTCAAAAAGACTCTTTTTCTTTAAAGTAAATTATATTATATGCTGCAAATAAAGACCTTCGGGTCTTTTTTTCTTTGCGCAAAATAAAGGAGGTGAAAGCCAATGGCAGGCAGAGGAAGACCACCGAAACCTACCGCACTAAAAGTGCTGGAAGGCAATCCCGGCAAAAGACCTTTAAATCAAAATGAACCCAAACCCGAAAAGAAAGCACCCAACTGCCCGTCATGGCTGCTTCCGGATGCCAAGAAAGAATGGCGCAGGTTATCAAAAGAGTTGGAAGCTATGGGGCTTTTAACTCGAATAGACATGGCCGCCTTTGCCGGTTACTGCCAGGCTTATGCTAGATGGAAGGAAGCTGAGGAATTTATCTCTAAGCACGGTTCCATTTTAAAGACTGCCTCGGGATATATTCAGCAGATTCCTCAAGTCTCTATTGCTCAGCAGAATTTAAAGCAGATGCGAAACTTCTGCTCGGAGCTGGGGCTTACTCCTTCAGCTCGCAGTAGACTCAACATTACTAACGCCGGTGGTGTTATTGAGGGAGATGCCATGGCTAGTCTACTGGAAGAAATACCGAATGCAGAGGATTTCATGGTTATGGCAGAAGATGACTAACGAGGAAGGAGGTGATCATCTTGCCTTTCAGTGAGGTTCATGCTAACCATGCTATCAACTTTATCCAGCAATTAAAACTCACCAAAGGCAGATGGGCAGGTCAACCTTTCATCTTGCTGCCTTGGGAGAGGGATTTGGTGAGCAAGCTATTTGGCACTTTGAGGGAAGATGGCACAAGGCAGTATCGCACCGCTTATTTGGAAATAGGGAAGAAAAATGGAAAATCGGAGCTCGGTGCAGCCATTGCTCTTTATATGCTTTTAGCTGATGGGGAGCCTAATGCGGAGGTATATGTGGCAGCTTGTGATAGGCAGCAGGCCAGCATCATTTTTAATACCAGTGTTAACTTTGTGGAAGGAAACCCGACTCTATCCAAAGTCACAAACTTAGTGCGCTCAACTAAAAGAATTGTTTACCCTAAGACCGGGAGCTTTTATCAGGTATTAAGCTCTGATGTGAAATCCAAATCAGGACTTAACGCTTCCTGTGTAATTTTAGATGAGATCTGGACCTATCCTAATCCGGATTTGGCTAAGATGCTCACTACCGGCTCTGGTGATGCCAGGACCCAACCCCTCTTTTTATATCTAACCACCGCAGGCAACCAGCTTTCCGGCTATGGCTGGGAAATGCACTGCAAGGCTAAAGATATCTTGGAAGGCAGAAGAGTAGATCCCAGTTTTCTTTCCATCATTTATGGACTGGAAGATGATGCGGATATTGAAGATGAAAACAACTGGTATAAGGCCAACCCCAGTCTGGGCCATACCATTCAGATAGAACGGGTCCGGGAACATTATCAGCAGGCGAAGGACGATCCGGCGGATTTGGCTCTTTTTAAGCAGCTAAGGTTAAACATGTGGTTAAAGCAGAATATTAAATGGATGCCCATGGAGAAGTGGGATTTGTGTAATTTCCCGGTTGATCCGGAAGAGCTGAAAGGAAGGGCCTGCTATGCAGGACTTGATTTATCCTCAACCACAGATATCACCGCCTTTGTGCTGGTATTTCCACCAGAGGAGGAGGGGGACAAATACCAGGTGCTTCCTTACTTTTGGATACCGGAAGAGACTCTTTATCTGCGGGTGAGAAAAGATAGCGTACCATATGACATCTGGTATCAGCAGGGACTGCTAAACCTAACGGAGGGGAATGTGGTTCATTATGGCTTTATTGAAAAGTTCATCGAAAGGCTGGGGGAGAAATATAACATTAAGGAAATTGTCTACGATCGTTGGGGAGCTACCCAGATGAGTCAAAATCTAGAAGGTATGGGCTTTACAGTTGTGCCCTTTGGTCAGGGTTTTAAGGATATGTCACCACCCACCAAAGAAATGATGCGCCTGATTTTAAGCCAGCAAATCGCCCATGGCGGTCATCCGGTGCTTAGATGGATGGCGGATAATATTGTGGTGAGAACCGATCCCGCCGGAAATATCAAAGTGGATAAGGATAAATCCGTAGAAAAGATTGACGGCATTGTAGCCATGATCATGGGTCTGGCCAGAGCCACAGTAAATCCGCCCGATGATGGGGGATCTATTTATGATAAGAGGGATATGATTATTTTGTAAAAGGAACAGCTGCTAATGAAAAGGGGTGATGTGAAATATGGCAAACTTTTTTAAATGGCTCTTTAAAGCCCGAGATAAACCTCATGATAGTGTCAGCGGGGCACCGGTCTTTTATATGGGCCAGAGTGTAGCGGGGAAAATGGTTAATGAAAGAACCTCTATGCAGACTACAGCTGTTTTCGCCTGCGTGAGAATCATTGCTGAGACAATAGCATCATTACCTCTGCACACCTACCGGTACCGGGGTGAAGGAAAAGAAAAGATGTATGACCATCCCTTGTACCGGATTTTGCATGATGAACCGAATCCGGAAATGAGCTCTTTTACCTTGCGGGAGACGATGATGACCCATCTTCTCCTTTGGGGGAACAGCTATTCTCAGATTATCCGAAATGGTCGGGGAGATGTGCTGGGGCTATACCCGCTTTTGCCGGATAAGATGCTGGTAGACCGGGATCAAAAGGGTGAACTTTACTACACCTACCGTAAGGAAGGACAAAGCTATTATCTTGGCCCGGATGAAGTGCTGCATATTCCTGGCTTAGGTTTTGATGGGGTTATGGGCTACTCGCCGGTGGCTTTAGCAAAAAACGCCATCGGTTTAAATATCGCTGCCGAGGAATACGGAGGCAGATTTTTTGCTAACAATGCTACACCCACAGGGATTCTCTCCACTTCCGGAACCATAAAGGATCCAACCAAGGTCAGGGATGCCTGGCAGGCCGCTTATGGGGGACGCAATAATTATAAAGTGGCGGTGCTAGAGGATGGCCTTCAGTATCAGGCTATCAGCATGCCTAACTCTGATGCCCAGTTTTTAGAGACCAGAAAGTTTCAGATAGAAGAAATCTGCCGGATTTTTCAGGTGCCGCCCCATATGGTGGCTGATCTGAGCCGATCCAGCTTTTCCAACATTGAGAACATGGCAATTAGCTTTGTGGTTCATACCATTCGTCCCTGGCTGGTACGGATTGAACAGGCTATGAACCGGAAGCTTTTTAAAGAAAAGGAAAAAGGCCAGTGTTTTGTTTCTTTTAATGCCTCAGCCTTGATGCGAGGAGACTATAAATCCCGGATGGATGGTTATGCCATTGGCATTCAAAATGGATTCTTTTCCGTTAACGATGTGAGGAGAATGGAAAACATGGATCCGATACCCGAGGAGGAAGGTGGGGATCTTTATCTTACCAACGGCAATATGTTGCCTCTAAAGTTGGCGGGGGCTTATGCCAAGAAGGCCCTGGAGGAAAATGCGGGTGATGAAGAGTGAAGTAAAATACATTTGATTTATCCTTGCAAATGCATATACTTGTTATAAATCAGTATGAATGTGGGGGGGGGTGTCCTAATGGGGGCTGAAAAAGAGGATAGGATTGAAATTACTAATTCTGCCATGGAGGTTCTTAAAAAGGTTCAAAATGATATGGCGGGAGAAGCGGAAAGATTAGGTCTTAAGAGCGAAGAGGATGTTGTTAATTTAGTTAAAGAAGTTCGAAGGGAGATTAAACAAGAAAAAACAGAAAATAAATAAATCTTAAGTAGCCTTAGAAGACGTTTAGATAACGTCTTTTTTTGTGCCCAAAAGGAGGTTGATGGGATGGATAAATTTTGGCGCTGGGTGACAAATAAAGCCGGGGAGTCTGCAGTAAGAACCCTATATTTAGAAGGATATATTGCAGAGTCCTCTTGGTTTGATGATGATGTCACCCCCAAACAGTTTAAGAGTGAGCTTTATGGTAGCGGATCTGATACTGATGACATCATCGTAAAGATACACTCGCCGGGGGGAGACTGTTTTGCTGCAGCCCAGATTTACAACATGCTTAAAGAATACCCCGGCAAAGTCAGCGTACATGTGGATGGCCTGGCTGCCAGTGCGGCATCGGTAATTGCTATGGCCGGAGACGAAGTGTGTGTTTCTCCCGTTTCAGTAATCATGATCCATAATCCTGCCATGCTTATCGCGGGCGAAGTGGCGGATCTTCAGGTAGGTATTAATCTACTTAGCGAAGTGAAGGAGAGTATAATCAATGCCTATCACGACAAGACCGGTCTTTCCCGAATAAAAATCGCCCATATGATGGACGCAGAAACCTGGATGAGTGCCCATAAAGCCATTGAACTAAAATTTGCCGATAGGATTCTTTATGAAGCTTTGCCGGTGGATATGGCCGACCAGGGCTTTATTTTTGACCAGTTAACTGTTACCAACACCCTATTAAAAAAGCTGCCGGGGATTAAAGCCAGGATGACGGAGCTTACAGTAAACAAAGGAGTAGCTGAACCCTTAGACAGCAAGCAGCCTAACGATTCCCAGGAAACACTGGAGCAACCGGCTAATGAAGTGGATTTAAACCAGGTTCCTGTAGGCCAGTTAGAAAAACGACTAAATCTAATTAAAAATTGGAGGTAATGAAGATGAAGAGAATTCAAGAATTAAGAGAAAAACGGGCAGCGGTCTGGGAACAGGCCAAAAAGTTTTTAGACGAACACCGTCAGGAAAACGGCCTTATTTCTCCGGAAGACACTGCAGTCTATGAAAAGATGGAAGACGAAGTTGTGAGTTTAGGGAAGGAAATAGAGCGCCTTGAGCGTCAGGAGATGATAGACAGAGAGCTATCTGCTCCCATTAACAAACCTCTGACCACCCGTCCGGATAAGATGGGAGAAGAAAAAACCGGTAGAGCCGCCGAGGAGTATAAGGTTGCCTTTTGGGGGGCTATGCGAAACCGGGTAAACCCAGCGGTACAAAATGCCCTCAGGATAGGTGAGGATACGGAAGGGGGGTATCTGGTCCCGGATGAATATGAGCGTCAGCTGATTCAAGCTTTGGAAGAAGTCAATGTGATGAGAAAGCTTTGTCATGTGATTTCTACCAGCTTCGGGGATAGAAAGATTCCGGTAGTGGCGAGCCACGGCAAAGCTTCCTGGATGGATGAGGCTGGACCCTTTGAGGAAGAGGATGACAAATTCGATCAGGTTAGCCTTTCGGCCTATAAGCTGGGGACCATGCTAAAAATCTCCGATGAGCTTTTACATGATGCTTTCTTTAATCTGGAAGGATATGTGTCCACGGAATTTGCCAGACGCATTGGGGCTGCGGAAGAAGAGGCTTTCCTCTTGGGAGACGGTAGCAGTAAGCCCACAGGTTTACTTCATACCACTGGGGGAGCTGAGGTTGGTGTCACAGCAGCTAGTCCCACCGCGATTACCATGGAGGAAGTAATTGACCTATTCTTTAGCTTGAAAGCTCCTTATCGTAAAAATGCCACCTTTGTAGTCAACGATGCAACGGTAAAAGCGATCCGCAAGCTGAAGGATGGCCAGGGACAATATTTGTGGCAGCCCTCCATTACTCAGGGAACCCCAGATACAATCTTAAACCGTCCGGTGGTAACCTCTCAATATATGCCGATAGCTGCTGCCGGAGAGAAGACTATTCTCTTTGGTGATCTCAGTTATTACTGGATTGCTGATCGTCAGGGCAGAACTTTTAAACGCCTGAACGAACTGTATGCAGCTAATGGACAGGTAGGATTTTTAGCCTGGCAGCGCCTTGATGCTAAACTAATTCTTAGCGAATCTGTGAAGGTTCTGAGGCAGAAGGCCTAAGAGAATAAAGAAGGGCGGGTAGTCCATTCGGCTGCCTGCCTAATTTTTTAAGGAGGTAGAACCATGGGATACAACACAAAAAACTACACCGAGCAAGGCGGCGAGAAAACGGTTATAGGTGGGATCTTGGAAGTTAAAGAGGGTGGCTCTTTGGAGATTAAAGAAGGAGCCCTTTTAAAGGGTTTCCCGATAGCTTCAAACCAGGCCAATAGCACCGCCGCGACGGTCAATGATCTAAAGGATAACTTCAATGACTTGCTTGCCAAGCTTAAGGATGCCGGTTTCATGGGATTTGACACCTGGAACTTATCTGTTGCTAAAGCACCGATAACTACTGAAGGGGAGCCGATAACAGAGAATCAAAGTAAGGTCACTGCTGTTACCATTGCCGATGGCATAATCAGTGTTACGGTTGATGTGGAGGAACTGGTGGAGTTTGATAGTTCTAATCCGGCACAGGGCATCCACAAATGGATAGGGATTTTAATATCTACCGGACTTTCTGATATCACCAAAATTAAATACAACGATTATCAGCTCACTCAGGATGATGTTTTGGAGTCGGCTACCGTAGGCGGAACGGACGGTGATATCATCATGTGGCTCAAGTGTGATGAAATTGTAGAAACACCTAAGCTCTTTACACTCTGGTCCTCCGGCTATGAGAAAACTGAATTCATGGTTGAAATAGTGGCTCCAGCAGGGGAATAAGGAAAGGATGTGGCGGAGATGACACTACTTGAAAAGGTTAAGGCCAACCTTATTTTAGACCATGGTAGTGACGATGAGTTATTGGAGATGTATATCGCCGCCGCTATTTCCTATGCAGAGAGCTTTCAACATTTAAGCTCAGGAACCTATGAACAAGAGCCAATGTCAGCTACCACCCAGCAGGCTGTCATTATGCTTTCCTCTCACTTTTACGAATCCCGGGATGGCTCTACCGGCGGTTTCTTCGGCGATAATGTTAAGGCCTCGGAGCAGGTCTGGAACGCTGTTCATCTTCTTTTGCGCATGGGAAGGGAGTGGAAAGTGTGAAAGTAGTAGAGTTTGGCAGACAAAGAAAAAGGCAGAAGCGCTGTTACCGAAAAGGCAGACGCAAAAATCGCAACCACGGATATGATGAAGCCTTAATAAAAGGCGGTGAAATAGATGAGCTTTGGGAAAATGATAACTCTAATAGATATTATCGAGACTACCACCAGCCAAGACGAAGAAGGCTTTGTGAAGAAAGAAGATAATATCATCGCCAGTACGCGGGCATACCGGGAAGAACGCCGTCCTTCCCGGAAATGGGTTAACCTAGCTGCCTACACCGAAGCCGATGCTTTGTTCCAGTTGCGGGTGATTCCTGACCTTGAGCTAAAAGCTGGAATGCTTCTGGTCTGTGATACTGGGAGCTATACCATTTTCAATGTGGAAAAAGTAAAAGGGCTCTACCTTGAGGTTTTGGCAAAAAAACTGGAACCCACCAAGGCATAAAAGGGAGGGGGAGCATTGGGAAGATTAAGTTATAAAATGCCGGAAGACTTTTTATTAAAAGTATCGGCGCTGGCAGATAAAACCGATGTAATTATACCCAAGGTGCTTGAGGAAGGCGGCCAGGTGGTAGCGGATAAAGTGAAAGCTAACCTGCAGGCAGTAGTGGGTAGCAATCTGAAATCAAAACCTCGCTCCACCGGAGAACTTATAAAAGCTTTGGGGGTAAGCCCGGCAGGGCTGGATCGAAACGGCAATTATAACGTCAAGGTAGGCTTTGATGAACCGCGGGATGATGGGGAATCCAATGCCAAGATCGCCAATATTCTGGAATATGGTAAATCCGGTCAACCCGCTAAGCCATTCTTAAAACCAGCTAAAACCGCCAGTAAAAAAGCCTGTATTGAAGCTATGAAAAGGAAGCTGGATGAAGAAATCAATAAATCGTAGGAAGGGAGGCAGATGGTGAACAACTATAACAGTATTTTAAGAGACCTCAAAAAAACTTTAATGAGTACCGGGCTTCCTATGGAAACCGGAGTGTTCAGCGATCAGGCCCCCGAAGAGTATCTAGTAATTACTCCTATGAATGATCTCTTCGACCTTTTTGCTGACAATCTGCCTCAGATGGACCTACAGGAAGCCCGGATTTCTTTATTTACTAAAGGCAACTATATGGCCAGAAAAAATCAGATAGTGGCTTTACTCATAGCCGGTGATTTTACCATTACTGACCGCCGCTATATAGGAAAAGAGGCGGATACAGGTTTTCACCACATAGTTATTGATGTGGCTAAAGAATATGCAGTAACCCTATAACCGGCTAACTTGCCGAATTTTATTTTGAAAGGAGAGATGGATCGTGGCAACCATAGGATTGGATCGGCTATATTACGCCAAAATCACTGAAGATACAAATGGTGATGAAACTTATGGCGCTCCCCAAATACTGGCCAAGGCTATGACCGCCGAGCTAAGTGTAGAGCTTATTGAAGCGATTTTGTATGCCGATGATGGGGCTTCAGAAATTGTTAAGGAGTTTAAAAGCGGTGCTTTGAGCCTGGGGGTGGATGATCTTGCATCAGCAGTTATCCAGGACTTAACCGGGTGTAAGATTGACAGTAACAATGTAGTAGTTTCCAGAAGTGAGGACGGAGGCAGTCCGGTGGCTATTGGGTTTCGGGCTAAAAAGGCTAACGGGAAATATCGCCACTTCTGGCTTTATCGGGTTATCTTCAGTATTCCCGCAACCAGTCTGGCCACTAAGGGGGATTCCATTACCTTCAGTAGTCCCACCATAGAAGGCACTGTTTTCAGGAGAAACAAGCTTGACGGAGAGAATAAACATCCCTGGAAAGCAGAAGTGACAGAAGGAGATGATGGAGTGGCTGCTTCCATCATTACCAATTGGTTCACATCTGTTTATGAACCCGACTTTACTGAGGTAACACCCACCATTACCATTGCGACTCAACCGGCAGCCACAACGGAAGTGACTGAAGGCAGCATTACCGAGAGCCTCTCGGTGGTAGCCAGCAGCAATACCAGTAACCCGGTCACTTACCAATGGTACGAGAATGAGGTAGACAGTACTACCGGCGGCACGATTATCAATGGAGAAACTGCAGCCAGCTTTGACATTCCTACCGATTTGGTAGCCGGTACCTACTATTACTATTGTGTTTTAAGCCTAAGCGGCGCTGATAGCGTGTCCACCACTGTAGCTACAGTAGTGGTTTCAGAATAAAGATGGGAGGATGACTTATGGCTAATGAAATAAAACCAGTGGAAGTAGATGAAGCTTCTGCAGAAAGAAGTACAGTGATAACCATTGGTGATAGGGAGTACCGGCTGATTCTTACCACGAAAGCGACCAAAGCCATCGCCAAGCGCTATGGGGGGTTAGAGAAGCTTGGCGAAAAGCTCATGAAAACAGAGAACTTTGAAATGGCCTTGGATGAAGTGGTGTGGCTCATCACTTTGCTGGCCAATCAGTCCATCCTGATCCACAATCTCAGGAACAAAGAGGATAAGCAGGAACTCTTAACCGAAGAAGAGATGGAGCTTTTGACTTCGCCTTTGGATCTGGCCCAATACAAAAATGCTATCATGGCCAGCATGCTGAAGGGCACCAAAAGAAATGTGGAGAGTGAAGAGTCAAAAAACGAGGCGGCCGGGTAAGTGAGGAGGCACTCTTTACCCGGATCATTTACTATGGGACGGTGCAATTGAATCGCCGGGAAGAAGAAGTATGGCTGATGCCTATTGGCTATTTGATGGATTTGTGGGAATGCCATAAGCAGTTTATTGGGATTGCCAAGCCTAAAAGAATCGCCTTTATTGATGAGGTAATTCCCGAGTGGCTATGATTTTCCCGATTTAAAGCTACAGGATTTTACCATAAAAGATGAAAAATCCTCAGGCTCGAAGGATACCGGAGGAGATAATCTGGAATAGCTTACTCTTCTGCAGTGAAAGATAAGGTTGCTGGAAGTTTGGTGGTTTGGAATCATAGCGTGAGCGGCTATTTTATTTTGCAATGATTGAGATTACGGGATGCTTGTGGTATAATTTTACAAAAGGGAAATGTAGATTAGGCAGGGATTAAAAATGAATGTAAAAAGCGAAGAATTAGCAAAATATTATAAACAAAAATATCCCTTGACTTTTACAAAAGGCACTTTTAAGAAAGAACCATTTTTAGCTGAGCGGTATGAAGCTGCTTGGAAAATTGCTAAAAAAGCCGCAACAGTTTTAAAAAACAATTATGGTGCAAGAAGAGTAGTGGTATTTGGTTCTTTAACTGAGCGCTCTGCATTTACACGTTGGTCTGATATAGATTTAGCTGTATGGGGGGTACCGGATAATAGGTTTTATGCAGCGGTGGGGGCGGTAACAGGCTTAACTACAGAATTTAAGGTAGATTTAGTTGATGCTATGGATTGTCGAGAATCTCTGCGTAAAGCTATCAAAATTGAGGGTATAGAGATATGAATAAAAAGTTTTTTTACTTTGGCTGGTAGAATTCGTGAAGAAATATCCGAAATCGAGATAATTCTTGATCGAATACAGTGTGGCTGGGAAGTGTGAAGCAATCTGGAGATGAATTTTATTTGGATAGTGTAGCATTAAATCTTCACAGTTTTTATACGGCACTTGAAAGAGTTTTTGAATTAATCGCTACTACAATAGACCAAGAAAAACCTCAAGGAGAAAACTGGCATCAAGAACTTTTGCGACAAATGGCCGTTGAAATTGAATTTGTGCGTCCGGTTGTTATTTCTAAAGATACAAGAAACAGCCTTGATGAATATAGAGGCTTTCGCCACATAGTAAGAAATGTGTATAGCTTTAATCTTTCTGCTGTTAGAATAGAGCCTTTAGTAAAGAAACTGCCAAATTTATTCAATAACATTAAAAACGAATTAGAAGACTTTCTCAACTTTTTAGAAATGCAGGGGAAGGATATACGATAATATAAACAACTAAAATTATTAAAAAGGTAAGACACTCTAAAACTAGGGTGTCTTTTTTGATGCCCGCTGGGAGTTAGGAGGATAACAAAACTTATGGGATATGATAGTTTTGGCCTTAAAATCGGCATCGAGGGCGAAAGGGAGTTCAAAAATGCCTTAAAAGAAATTAACCAGAGTTTTAAGGTGCTAGGCTCGGAAATGAATCTGGTTACATCCCAGTTTGATAAACAGGATAAATCCATTCAGGCAATAACAGCCAGAAATAATGTACTAAATAAAGAGATTGAAGCACAGAAGGAAAAAATTAGCACCTTGGAAGCTGCCCTAAAAAATGCCTCTGATTCATTTGGTGAAACAGATCGCAGAACCCAGAATTGGGCTACCCAGCTTAATAACGCCAAAGCAGAACTTAATAATATGGAACGAGAGTTGGAGGAGTCCGCCGCCGATGCGGATAAACTTGGCGATGAACTGGAGGAAACGGGTAAATCTGCAGATGGAGCTGGGAGTAGGTTTGAGAAACTAGGCGGTATCTTAAAAGGTGTCGGAGCGGCAATGGGTACAGTGGCCGTCGCAGCCGGTGCTGCTGCGATAAAACTAGGCAAAGAGGTGGTACAACAGTTCGGTGAGCTGGAGCAGAATCTTGGTGGCTCGGAAGCCGTGTTTGGCAAATATGCTGCGTCAATTCAAAAGGCGGGCGAGGAAGCATATAAAAACCTCGGCGTGTCGCAAAGTGAGTATCTGGCTACCGCCAACAAGATGGGTGCCTTGTTCCAAGGCTCCGGCATTGAACAGCAAAAAAGCCTTGAATTGACGGAAAAGGCAATGCAAAGGGCGGCAGATATGGCCTCCGTGATGGGCATCGATATGCAGATGGCTCTGGAATCTGTGGCGGGAGCAGCCAAGGGAAACTTCACAATGATGGATAATTTGGGTGTCGCCATGAATGCCACCAACATTGAAGCCTACGCCCTCGCCAAGGGCTTAGATTTCACCTGGGCGTCTGCTTCAAATGCCGAAAAAGCTGAAGTTGCGATGCAGATGTTCTTTGAAAATACAGAGCAGTATGCCGGAAACTTTGCCAGGGAGTCCACCCAGACCATAACCGGTTCGATTGGGTTGATGCAAGCGGCTCTTGGCTCTTTCACAGCTGGATTAGGCAATGCTAATGCTGACATGACAAATTTGACACAGAATCTTGTGGAGGCCTTTCAGGCGGTAGTTAAAAACATTGTGCCTGTCTTAGAGAATATTGTAACAGCTCTCCCAATAGCAATGGACGCGATTTTATCGGCGATTGGTGACCTGCTTCCTACACTTCTTAATACTGTCACGAATGTGTTCAGCCAGGTGTTGGAAACGATTTTAAGTTTACTGCCAGAACTTATTCCAGCTACAGTTGATGCGGTTATGACGATTGTCGGTGCACTCATTGATAACCTCCCGCTGTTAATTGATGCCGCAGTGCAGCTTATTACCGCGCTTGTGGAAGGCTTGGGCCTTGCTTTGCCGGAACTGGTTCCTGCGGCGATGAGTGCGGTGATAACAATCGCACAAGGGCTGCTTGAGAACATGGATAAAGTCATCGAGGCGGCCTTTGCCATAATAACTGGATTGGCGGAAGGGCTTTTAAATGCTCTGCCCCAGCTTATTGAGGCGTTGCCTCATATCATTACTAGCATCATTAATTTTATTACAGAAAATCTGCCCACAATTATTGGATTGGGTGTTGAACTTACCATTAAGCTTGCAGCCGGATTGATTCAGGCCTTGCCTCAATTAGTCGCAAGCCTGCCGCAAATCGTCGCCGCTATTATAACTGGTATAGGAAAAGCTGCTGTCTCCATAGTGGAGATTGGCAAAAATATTATACAGGGTCTTTGGAATGGAATATCCTCTATGCTGGGTTGGATCCAAAGTAAAGTAAACAGCATGGTAAGCGGTATTGTAAGTAGCATGAAAGGGCTACTAGGGATCCGCTCACCATCTAAGGTCTTTGCCGGTATTGGTGAAAACATGGGTCAAGGCATCGGAGAAGGTTTTACTAGTGCCATGAAAGATGTAGAAAAAGAAATGACTGGGGCTATTCCTACCGACTTTGATTTAGATATGAATAGTGTAGTCAGCGGCGTAGATACCGGAAATAGCGGTGCAATCTTTGATGTTACTATTCCTTTAACCATTGACGGGAACATCTTAACCCGAGTCATAGCCCAGCTGCAGTGGAACCAAAATACCGTCACCGTCAGAAACCTGGGAGTGGCCGGAGCTTAAATAAAGTAAAGGAGGGCAGCTTGGTATGATCGACATCTATGCAGGAAGTACTTTGATTCAATCCATAAAGAAAGTTATGAGTGCCAACTTAAGAGAAACCCTGGATGGGGAATATACCCTGTCTTTTACGGTACTGGCCAAGTCTGCCCTGGCCTTAAAAACCCGGCAGGTAGCAAAACTTGATGGCCAGTATTTTCAGATTGTGCAGATTAGTAAATCCCTTCAGGGGGATCTACCTATTTGCTCAGTCCTGTGTGAACATGTATCCTATCTGCTTAATCATGAAATGTATAACATCACTGAATTCGATTTTACTGGAGATCCTACCGAAGGATTAACCCAAGTTTTAGCGGGTACTCCTTTTACTGCCGGTATCGTTGATTTCACCGATAGTGTTACCATGAAAATCAACCAAAAGGTCTCTAGAAGAGCAGCCCTGATGCAGTACATTGCCATTTTAGGCGGGGAGATTGAATACGACGGTTACCAGATCAACATTAGAAGCCACAGAGGCGTTACCGAATACCAGCTGGTGATGGATACCAAAAACGTAACCAATGTGGCTGTATCCTATGATTCCCGGGAGAATAGTTCTTCCTATGATATTGCCTTTTTTAAACTGCTGGATTTATCTGTTGGAGACAATGTCCAGATAGTCTTTAATCCTCTGGGCATCAATGTTAAAACCAGGATTATCTCCTTAGAGTATAATCCCTTCTATAGATATAACATCCGGGTGGAAGTAGGATCCTACCGGCCCAGTATTTCTGATACCTTCTACCGGATAGAAAACTCTATTAGTGGTGTGAGCAGTTCGGTAGATAATCTGCAAAACCAGGTCTGGGACCTGCAGGTGTCTTACACCATAGTTAAAGAGCTATCCATAGTTGATAACACCATCAATGTCACCTACGAAGTAGAAAAAGGTGAGAGCCATCAATATCATGCTCAATATAGTTTTACTACCGATGGCAGTGGCAGGATTACCAGTATTACCCTAGAAGATATATTCTCAGAGCTTTTATTAAAAGAAGTAGCTTCGTTATTAGTGGATGCAGCAGCTTTCGAAGTTACCTATGCTGATGGCAGTACAGCAAATTATACCTATACTACTGACAGTAGCGGCAGAATCACTGCCATTGAAAAAGTCTAAAGGGGGGAAAGTATGACTTATCATCGTAATTTTAATAATACCTTAGCTATCTGGACTGCTTTTGGAGGCCGGGGAAGTATCGTTCTCCCTATTCCAACACTCAACTGGAGCAAGAAATATTATAACGACTTCGGCTATACCCAGTATGGCAGCGAAAAACAGATTGATGTATATGATAACGGAGTTGCCCAAATTGCAGTCTATTATGCCAAAACCCCCTATATGTCCTACTACAACCAAACTACTAAAAAGTGGACAGTAGTTAGTGTACCCTGGTGGAGCTACGGACAACCTTATATCCTCTGGGCTGGTGATGGTGTGTTTTTGGCCTGCATTGTGGGGATGGCGAACATCATCGCTTCCTTTGACGGGATAACCTGGTACAATGCTGGTTATTGTGAGGGAGCCAAAAACGATATGATCTGCGGGGCTTATGACCCTTCAACCGAATGCGGCGTAGTATCCTGGTGGTACTATAAGTCTCCCCTTTATTATAGCTACGATTCTTTGGAGGAGCGGACTGCCTGGATCCTGGTCGGGGCTGATGGGGTATCGGTACCGGCTTTTAGATATTTAACTGCCCATAAAGGATATTTTGTGGGGATTGTAAGTAACAGCAAGGAAATAGCTAGAGCCAGTTCCAGCAGTCCTGGCAGCTGGTCCACTACCATTCAAGAGGACTTAAATGAAACAACTTATATGAACATCCGCTCCATTAATGGAAAGCTCTTTGTTATGAAATACAATTATATATCCGATAAATACCATGTAAAGCTTTGTATGTTAAATGACAGTGCTACTGAAGTGATAGAAACAAATCTATATAATGTGGGAGGCTTAGCTGATAACAACATCCATAACCCCAACAACATCATCTGGATGGCAGATTGGGGTAAATATGCCCTCTTTGCGGAAGAGATGCTCTATGTTTCAGCCGATGGCCTGTACTGGGAAGGAGTAGAACAACCGGGGCTTAGTGTTATCGGTTCGGATAACTTAGATGGTGCTATTTATGTGCCGGGAGATGGCTTTTATATAAAGGCCACGGGTTATGTATTCTATGCTCCTTATTAAAGCGAATTAAAAAATTCCAGGGAATAATTACGCCTTAAAAGCTTAGGGCGTATTTTTTATGTAGAAAGTGAGGTAATGAAAATGAAAGAAATATGGACCTACATACAAATAGCCATTACCGCCATCGGTGGTTGGCTGGGCTGGTTTTTAGGCGGCCTTGATGGATTCTTATATGCCCTGGTAGCTTTTGTGGTCCTGGACTATATTACCGGGGTGATGTTGGCATTACTGGAAAAAAGGCTGTCCAGTGATATAGGGGCTCGGGGAATCTTTAAAAAAGTGATGATCTTTTGCCTGGTGGGCGTGGCCCATATTATTGACAGCAATATTATCGGGGATGGTAGTGTAATTCGCACAGCGGTTATCTTCTTTTATTTATCCAATGAAGGAATCAGTATTGTCGAAAATGCATCCAAGATTGGTCTTCCCATACCGGAAAAATTGAAGAACGTCTTGGCTCAGCTTCGTGAAGGTGGTGAGAGTAAAAAATGAACTTAAGAAAACTCATTCTGACTGAAAATGTCTGCTACAAGGCAGGTAAAACCATTGTGCCAAAAGGCATCATGGTCCATAGCACAGGTGCCAACAACCCTTATCTTAAACGATATATTGGGCCGGATGATGAACTCTTAGGTAAAAACCCGTATAGCAATCACTGGAATCAGGAAAGACCCGATGGCAGGCAAGTTTGCCCCCATGCTTTTATTGGGAAACTGGCTGATGGCTCTATTGCTACTTACCAAACCCTTCCTTGGAATCATCGGGGCTGGCATGCAGGCGGCAGTGCTAATGACACACATATTGGACTTGAAATTTGCGAGGATAATTTGACTGATGCTTCCTATTTTAATGCTGTCTATCAGGAAGCTATAGAGCTTTGTGTTTATCTTTGCAGGCTTTATAACCTGACGGAAAAGAACATCATCGGGCATTATGAAGGATACCAGAGAGGAATTGCCAGTAATCATGGGGATCCTAAGAGCTGGTTTTCTTTGCATGGTAAGAGTATGGATTCATTTAGAGCGGCAGTAAAAGCGGCACTTAATAAAACCGAGAATGAGAGCAGTTTTAGACTTGCCGTAGGAGATGTAGTGGAAATTAGAGCTTCGGCAACCAGGTATTATCCCAGTGGACCATTAATACCTCCTTGGGTTAAAGATACCTATCATGAAGTAACGCAAATAACAGCTAGTGGTAAAGAGGTTCACAAAGGGGGTAAACGCTGTGTACTCCTGGGAAAGAAAGTTCATAAACTAACAGGCAGTGTGTCTGCAGGAATAATGACTTGGGTGGATATCGATGTGCTTAATTTAATCTCTTCCAAATTAAAAGAACCTATAACTACAGATTCAGCAAGGAAGTTTTATCGGGTACAAGTTGGTGCCTTTGGCAATCGAGAAAATGCTGAAAAGCTGATGAAAGAACTGGCCCGGGCTGGATTTAAGGCCTATGTGAAATATGAATAAAAAGGATCCGAGAGAGTTGGTGTGTTAAACACATCGGCTCTTTTTTTTATCCCTTTTTAGGTCAGTAATGACTTGATAAATACTCGTTTTAGAGGGAATATGTGACATGCAAAAAGCCTTTAAAGCCGCAATTTCAAGGGCTTTGGGCGATATATTTTTTCCGCTTTTAAGTTAAATGGCTACTAACCATGATGCGAAAAGCGGGATAAAGAAAGGAGGTGGAGCCGATGAGCTTTACGAAGATACATGGGTTGCAAAATGCTAACATTCCAATTCAAGTTGCAAGTACAGCACCAGAGTTGGCTTCTACACAAGTTCAACAGTCTCTTAAAAAGCCAAGGGTGGCTTCTTATTGTCGGGTAAGCACAGAAGAGGAAATTCAGCTGGGATCCTTGGAAAATCAAATAATTCATTATACTAACCTTATCCATTCAAATCCCAACTGGCAATATGCGGGGGTGTTTTCTGACAGGGGAAAATCAGGGACAGATATGTCTAAGAGAACAGGTTTTAACAAAATGATTAGTTGCGCAATGAAGGGCGAAATTGACATTATAATCTGTAAATCTATTTCAAGATTTGCTAGAAATGTAGTGGATACCTTAGAAATAGTGCGCAAACTAATGGAAAAAGGCGTTCAAGTAATTTTTGAAAAAGAAAAGTTGAATAGTCAAGAAATGGGTAGTTCTTTGATACTAAAAATACTGGCTGTATTCGCTGAAGAGGAAAGTCGTAGTATTTCTGAAAATATAGAGTGGTCTTTAACGAGAAGATTTGCGAGCGGGGAAATATGTGCGTCAGCACTATTAGGGTATGATATCAACGATAAAAAAGAATGGATAATTATTGAGCATGAAGCCAGGGTTGTAAGGGAAGCATATGCACTGTTTCTTAAAGGTAATAGTTTTACTGAGATTGCTCGGATATTTATTGAAAAAGGCTATAGAAAAAAGAATGGAAGAATAGATTGGTCCGGTGCCAATATAAAAGGGTTATTGACAAATGAACGTTATACAGGCGATGTGATTAGCCAAAAAACTTGCACTATTGATTTTAGAAGTCACAAATCTGTGGCCAATAATGGCCTTAAACCTAAATATTATATTGCAGATCACCACGAGGGGATTATATCCAAGGACGAATTTCAGAAAATACAGGAGATTTTAGCAAGCAAAGAAAAGCCAGCAGGAAGTTATAAGCGTGAGTTTACGCCTTTTTCAGGTAGAGTAGTCTGTTCTATCTGCGGCGGGAGTTTCCATAGAAGAGAATATAGAAATCGCGGCTTTTGGAGATGCGCAAACAATAGTAAAAGCGAGCTATTATGTAGAGCTAAGACAATTAGCGAAGAGAAAATTGAAAGCCTTTTAAAAGAGGGATTTGAAAAGCGATACGCCATCGATGGGAAAACTGTTGATATGAATTTAATTAAAAGACTTATCAAGGAACTAGACAATGCTGAATCCGTAAGAGAACGGGAGCAAAATCTGTTGAGGGTGGAGTTAGAAAAAGCCTTAATAGAAGAAAACAGAGCAATAATTAAGAATTCGGAAGTTGAAGAAATCAGAAATAAAAGAAAGGCCATCGAGAAGGAAATCGCTGATAAAAAACCTAACTGGGAGGCCTTTGACAAGGATGGAACTTTCAGAAAGGAATCCTTGAAAAGGCTAAAAGCCATAAACGGTTCTATAAAAGCTTTGAATCAAATAATGGATATCTCTTTTATAAGAGCATGGGTGATTCATATTAAAGTTGAGTCACCTTTTTTATTTACCATTAGGTGGATTGATGGCGATGAAACAGTAGTTGGCCAGTTTAGAGGGAGTGAATATTTTGATGCAAAACAGAAACAACCCGGTAGTAAATCCAAAAGTAAGAGTTATTCCGGTTGTTACAAATCATGCTGAGTATGGCGAAGAAGAAAATCGTCCGAAGAAAAAAGTGGCTGCATACGCTAGGGTATCAACCCTTGAAGAAGAACAGCAATCAAGCTATAATCTGCAGGTTTCCTATTTTAAAGAATATATCGACAAGAATCCGGATTGGGAGTTTTATAAGGTTTACAGTGATGAGGGGGTTACCGGCACTAATACTAAATATCGAACAGGATTTAACGAAATGATTGAGGATGCCAAAGCAGGAAAATTTGACTATATCATTACAAAATCCATTAGTCGATTTGCAAGAAATACCCTCGATTGTCTAACGTACGTTCGAATGTTAAAAAACCTGGAAAAGCCGATCGGGGTATATTTCGACAGGGAAAATCTGGATAGCTTGGATAGCAGGTCTGATTTGCTTTTGGCAATAATTGCCAGTATTAGCGAGGAGGAGAGCAAAACCATTAGTGCCAACGTTAGCTGGGGCGTAACAAAAAGATTTTCTCAAGGAATTCCCCATATCCCCACAACGTATTTTCTAGGATATGACGAGGATGAAGAAGGAAACCTGATTATTAATGAAGAGGAGGCAAAAATAGTAAGGCGGATTTATCGAGAGCTACTTGAGGGGAAAGGGACCGGGCTAATTGCTAAAGGATTGACCAGGGATAAAGTTAAAACCGCCAGAGGTAATATTAAATGGACTAGCGATTCTGTTTTAAAGATATTAAGAAATGAAAAGTTTGCCGGGCATGCCCTTTGCCAAAAGACGGTTACCCTTGACCCTCTTACCCATAAAAGGGTGAGAAATAAAAACCATAAACCTCAATACTTTATCCGGAATCATCACCCGCCGATTATTCCGGAAGATGAGTGGAATGAAGTACAAATGGAACTGGATCGGAGAAATAAAATGCATCACGATCCTGACGGAAAATACCGAAGTGCTTATAGTGGCAAGGCACCTTTTTCCAATATCTTATTCTGTGGATTATGTGGAAGACCTATGATCCGGAGGCGAATGACCTCGCAAAAAAACGGAGAAAAATACCTATTTACAACTTGGCACTGCCGGGTAGCTTCTCATAAATTAAAAGAAGATTTCAAATGTAACGCTAAGTATATCTGGGAAGATGTCTTGGAAGAGGCTTTTTTAGAAATGTTAAATGAAATGAAAAAAGAGAAGGAGCAGATTCGAATCGAAGGGGAACAAGCAGTTAAAGAGGTTAGCCTAACAGAAGAAGAAAAGAGGCGGCTTCAAGAACTGGAAGGAATTATTGATAGAATCAGTGGTCAGATTAATGACATGTCTTTGAGGGGAAATGCGACTAATGATCCTATATACGATGCAACTATAAAAAATCTTATTTATGAAGCCCAGATATATCAGGAGGAATACGAAAAACTATTGGGGGAACAAGAGGAAAATGCTTACTTAAAAAAGCAGTTAGATAAGCTGCTGGAATACCTGGATGGCCCCGTTAGTGTTAGCATTTTTAGAGACATTGTTGCGCAGGGGATATTACACGAAAACTACGAAATAGAGTTCACTTTTAAATGTGGCGTTGTAAGAACTGCCTATGGCAGACGCAGAGGTAGGCGACCAGCAACAACAGAATTAACAGTTGAATAAAGAACCATTTATTTTATATCCTTCTATACAAGAAGATTTTACTTGAAATATGTTTCACCCTGAGGGAACATACGGACAGGCATGATCTTTTTGAAAGAAGGAGTTTTTTTATTATGAATTCCCATGGAAGGAGGGGTTGGTTTGGAAGTAGCGATTAGGCCGGTGAGGGATGTAGTTAAGCTTGAAAATGGTTTAAGCATAAAGGATTTAAAGAACCTTAAAAACAATATACTAAAAGCCCAAATGGCCAGTCTAAAGGAAGAAAAAGAAAAAAAATTAAAAGTAGCTGCTTATTGCCGTGTTTCCACATTACAGGAGGAACAAGAACTTTCTTTTCAAACCCAATTGGCGTATTACAGTTATACTATTCTTTCTAATCCTTCCTGGGAGCTAGCCGGTATCTATGCCGATCAGGGCCTATCGGGAACTAATACGGAGTCGAGGGTTGATTTTAACCGAATGATCCAGGACGCAAAAATCGGGAAAATTGACATGATTATCACAAAATCCATATCAAGATTTAGCCGGAATGTAGTGGATGTTTTAGAAACGATTAAAACATTAAATGAGCTAGAGCCACCAGTTATTTGCTACTTTCAAAAGGAGAAAATTTTAACGAATGAAGTTCAGAACTCCTTGCTAATATCTCTTTTGTCAGTATTAGCTCAGGAGGAAATTGTATCCTTATCAAATAGCATTACTTGGGGGATCCAGAGTTATGCGAAGCGTGGCCAAATCACTTATTGCACAGACATATACGGATACACTATTAGCGATAGACAATGGAGTATTGTAGAGGAAGAAGCGAAAGTTGTTCGTTTGATGTACCGGCTTTTTGCCTCTGGAAAAAGCATTAGTGAAATTATTAAGCACTTAAATAAAAAGAAAATTCCAAGCCCCAAAGGGTATGAATATTGGAATTACTGTACGATTAGGCAAATTTTAGCCAGCGAAAAGTATAGGGGCGATTACCTTTTCCAAAAAACCTACACTCCTGACACAGTAGGAAGCAAGCCCAGGGTTAATCGTGGCCAGGTCCCTCAATATTATATAGAGGAGCATCATGCGCCTATAGTGGAAACAGAGCTTTATTACAAAGTACAGGAAATTTTAAACCAAAACAAAAGAGAAATTACTTGGGAAGCTAGGAAGGATGGAACTGCAGGGAGAGCATCATATTATCAAAAGTTTTATTGTGGTGAATGTGGCGGCTTAATTTCCAGATATAGGAGCAGAAGCTATGATTCAAAAGAGGGAAGCGGATGGAGATGCAGAAACTCATTTAAAACAGTGGGCTCTACGTGTAATACAAAAGTAACGATGCTAGAGGAATACCTTGACTATAATTTCCATCTTGTCCTGGAGGCAATAAAAAAAAGTCGTGAGTTTAGAAATTTGATGGAGGGCTATCTTGAATCGTTGGATCTTAAAACAGAAGAAACAGAACATATGAGGCTTTTGGAAGAGCAAATGGAAAAGCTTAACCAAGAGCTTTACAGAGCAGTGGATACGCAGGTTCAGATAGATGGGCAAGATACAAACCTAATCAATCAGATCATAAGTGATATTATTTCACTCCGGCAAAAGCTTCAGGTCTATTGGGATAGGATGGAAAAGCTAAAAAGAGATCGTAACCGATTAGAAAAGCTACTTAAATACTGTGAAAAAATGAAGCCTCTATCTTTTAGGGAATTTCACCATATGCGCCCTCGGATTAAACCGGGAGACAGTATTTATATGACAACAAATAATGCGAGAAAGAGCAGCTATATGGATCCGGCAGGTGCGGATTATTTTCCGGAAGATGTGTTTAGGGAACAAGTTATTAGCGGAACAATTGACGGTGATGGCCGCATAAAATACAAGTTTGCCGAGGGTGTTGAGTTTGGGGTTGATTTAACCTACGAAGAATACAAGGAGCTTTTAGAAAAGGAAATAGAGAAAATTCAGTTTGAAGAACTTATCAATTCCAGTGAAGTAATGGAAATGAAGGAATTTTGCAAGGAAGGAAAAACCCCCAAGGAAATACGAACCCATTTAGGAATTACTAGTAGGATGTCATTTGATAAGAGGATTTTAAAACCTCTATATGCAGCCGGTAAGCTAAAACTAGAGCGAGGAAAGGCCTCTAACCATTGGTGGTATTCTTGGGTTCAATAAATTTAAAGAGCAGTATACTAACCCACTGAGTTGGCGGATAGGAGTTATCAGGCCACTTGGTGGGTTTATTCTTTATTTATAGTGAAGAAAGGCTGAAGGTTAAAAATAAACCCGCAGCCTTTAGTCGATCTTTTCTGAACACATAATATCATAGGATTTACATTGAAGCAAGCGAGTATATCATCCGTATATAATCTTATTTTACATTGGAGAGTGATTTTCTTAGACAAGTATAATTCGCTTTATTATAGGGTGTTTTTCACAAACTTATTTTGGATCGGTTTTCAAGGATAACAATAAATATCTCACTTTGCAAACAAAAGATTTTAAAAGTGATATTTTTTTATTGTTATATCTTATTAGCCCATGATAAACTAGGGAGTATAAGCGAGGTGGAATAATGTGCCTGTTAGCTATAATAAATTATGGAAGATTCTAATTGATAAAAGGATGAATAGGACTGATTTAAAGGATGCTGCCGGAATAGGCACAACAACACTATCAAAGCTAGGAAAAGATCAGTTTGTAAGCATGGAAGTTTTAGTAAAAATATGTGATACCCTTGATTGCAATATTGGAGATATTGTGGATTATATTAAGGAAGAAAAAAGTGATTAAACCTTCTTAATTAATATGGGAGGAACTAATATGGCAAGCCCAGAGCAAATATCTTTATTTGATGTACTTGGAGTTTCTACTTATCAAATGAATAGCCCCGTATTAGCGGCAATAGATACCCTTGCTGCCTCAAATAATGATGAGGATAGAGGGGCGGTATTTACCCGTGCAGAAGTAGTTGAATTCATACTGGATTTAGTGGGTTATGATGCGGAAGAGAAATTATATAATAAAAAGATTTTAGAACCTTCATTTGGCAATGGGGATTTTTTACTATTAATCATTGATAGATTACTTAAATCATGGATAAAACATTCAGGGAATCGTGGCTTGATTTTCGCAGAGCTTTCCAATTCAATTCGTGCTATTGAGTTACACTATGAAACTTATGAAAATACCAAAAAAGCTGTAATTGAAAAAATAAAGAGGGCCGGGGTGGCCAAAGAAGTAGCCGTTAAACTTGCAAATGCCTGGTTAAAGCAAGGTGATTTTTTATTAATTGGCCTGCGAGAAAATTATGATTATGTAGTTGGGAACCCCCCATATTTAAGACAGGAAGCTATCCCTGAACCTTTATTGAAAGAATACAGGTTAAGATATAAGACTATGTATGATAGAGCGGATGTATATATTCCGTTTATAGAAAGATCACTAAATCTACTAAATCCTAAAGGGACTCTAGGTTTTATATGTTCTGACCGGTGGATGAAGAACCGGTATGGTGGACCATTGAGAAAATTTGTGGCCAATAGGTTTAATTTAAAAGCCTATATTGATATGGTTGATACAGATGCTTTTCATATGGAAGTTTCAGCTTACCCAGCAATAACAATAATTAGCAGGGAGAAGCAGGGGGCCACAAGAGTTAGCCATAGGCCAAAGGTTGATAAAAATATTTTAAAATCTCTATCTAAAGAAATACTAAGTCAAAAAATATCGGACACTACAAAAGTAAGAGAAGTAGCCGGTATAGTTAATGCCAATGAACCATGGCTGCTTGAGTCAACCGATCAAGTGAATCTACTAAGGAAAATTGAAAATAACTATCCTACCCTTGAAGAGGTGGGTTGTAAAGTCGGAATTGGTGTTGCTACAGGAGCGGACAAAATCTATATTCAGGATTTTGCTGAGCTAGATATTGAAGAAGATAGAAAAATACCTTTAGTGACAACAAAAGATATACAGACCGGGGAGATCAATTGGCTCGGGCAGTGTGTAATTAATACATTTAATGATGATGGTGGCCTTGTCAATTTAAAGGATTACCCAAAGCTTTCAAGATTTCTATATTTACATGAAGAACTAATCAAAAATAGGCATGTTGCTAAAAAGGCTCCGGATAATTGGTTCAGAACGATAGATCGTGTTTGGCCTGACTTGACTACTAAAGAAAAACTATTAATCCCAGATATTAAAGGCGAGGCCCACATTGTGTATGAATCGGGGACGTATTACCCGCATCATAATTTATATTATGTTACATCAGAAGAATGGAATCTTAGGGCCTTACAGGCGGTACTTTTGTCGAGTATTGCGAAACTTTTTATTGGCACTTACTCAACTAAAATCCGTGGGGGATACCTCCGTTTTCAAGCACAGTATTTGCGCAGGATAAGGATTCCCAAATGGGAGGACGTATCACCTGAGCTTAGGCAAGAACTTATTGATGCAGCCAAAAAACGGGATATCGAAAAATGTAATAAAGCCGTCTTTAAATTATATGAATTAAATCAAGAAGAACGATCGGCGTTAGGAGGTAATGGGGAGTAATGACGCTAGACTTAGTGAACTATGATGTTAAAGTAAGAGAGGCTGTGAAAGCCTTTTGGGGAAACAGGGATGCAGCTAGACAAAAGCAAATAGAATCCGGAAATGTTGACCAAGGAGAAAGGGCTGGTGTGACTGCAGGAAAGAACATGGATGGTTTTATAGCTTTAATACTGGATATTATTCGCGCAAACGGGTTAATCCAAGCTGAGATTCATCAGAGTAGAGCTGTATTGGCTCTTCCAGGCTTTTTCAGGCCAACGAAATTATGGGATCTTATTGTTATGCATAAAGGGGAATTAGTTGCAGCTATAGAGTTGAAAAGCCAAGTTGGGCCTTCTTTTGGGAACAACTTTAATAACCGAACAGAAGAGGCAATAGGCACCGCTCATGATTTTTGGACTGCTTATCGTGAAGGAGCTTTTGGAGAGCAACCCAGACCTTTTGCAGGATGGTTGATCCTGGTAGAGGACGCTCCTGGGTCAAGATCTGAAGTACAATGTACCTCTCCTCATTTTCCAGTGTTTAAAGAATTTGAAAATACATCATACCTAAAACGTTATGATATATTATGCCAAAAATTAGTAAGAGAACAGCTATATACTACAGCATCAGTTATCGCTTCCCCAAGGGAAGCTGTAGACAACGGCAGTTATTCTCAGATATCTGATATGACTAATATTAGGTCGTTTGTATCTTCCCTTGCAGGCCATATAGCTGCAACAGCTGCCAGGCTTGGATAAAGGAAAAGGGAAACGGAGAGAAGATTAAAATAGCTTGGGGTGAGGAAAATAAAACTAATAAAAAGTGAAAAAAAGTTCTGCCTCATCTGTATGGAAGAACACGAAGTGCAAACAGTTATTGTTACGGATGTTGAAGAATATAACGGGGAAGAAGTATCCTTCGAGGCAATTTATGAATACTGCAGTTTGTCTGATGAATATCTTGAAACTGAAGATATGATTAGGAAGAATAGTCAAGCAATGAAAGATGCATATAAAAAAGCTAACTAACAAAATGCAAACAAAACTACCACTGGTTATCTGGCCCAGTGGCGGAAGCCTTTGCTCATCCTAAACCATCGGTAAAGGATCATACTTCGCTTTTGCTGTTTCTACTATAACACATATTGAAAAGGATTTCAGCAGATAGGCTTATGATTTTTCCAAGCAAGGGAACCGTTTTAGCTCAATCGAAAAGGAGAAAGAGAGTTTAAATTGGCCATATCATCTTTTAATAAGAATTTTATATTGAATACCAAGAAGGCCGTGGAGTCATTCGAGAGAATTATTTCCACTCCTAAGGAAAGTTTTAAAATAAATAGAAGCTTGGTATCGCCTGAAAAGGAGAGGCGAGGCGAGGAGAAATTAAAACAAATATTATCTCGCTAAGAAGATCATGCTTTAATAGGCGATAAGATAAGACCTAATATAATAGGAAGGAAGTCAGTCCATCACGTTGTGGTGGGCTTTTTTTATTGCTATTTTCAAATGTACACTATTCCCATTTGATTACTTCAGTATCATGGAGCCGTGAGTATGCGGAATGGATAAACAAGGCTCTAAGCCAGTAATGGCAAGGGTTACAGAAAATACCTTCGCTTCTTGATAGGTCATACTGGTTAAGAGCGATATAAAGAGGTTTGTAAATATGAAAATTAGTGACTTGATTGATGAATTAGGCCTTGAAATAGATAACATTTCTGAAACTGATTTAGATCTTGAGATTAAAAGTTTAACAATACATACCAAAGACGAAAACAAGGGCATTAAAGCCTACATTATAGATGAAGCAATACATAGCAATATTGCAATACACAAAAGAAAAGATAACTTAGAAACCTTGGGATACAGTTTTGAAGTTGGTGTTTAGGGGGCTTGAGAGCCATGGGATATTTTAAAATAAAGAGATTAATTGATATCGTTCTTTCGTCATTAGGACTCATTATATTATTCCCTGTGTTTTTGATTCTGATAGTTGCCATTAAGCTTGATTCCAAAGGGCCGGTACTCTTTAAGCAAAAAAGGGTCGGAATACATAAGAGTTATTTTAACATATTGAAGTTTAGAACAATGAGCATAGATACCCCTAAGGATACGCCTACTCATTTGTTGGAAAATCCGGATCAATGGATTACGAGAGTAGGTAAGTTCTTACGAAAGACTTCATTAGATGAGTTACCACAGATATGGAATATTTTTGTTGGGCAGATGAGTATTATTGGCCCCCGCCCAGCACTCTGGAATCAATATGACTTGATTGCAGAAAGAGATAAATATGGTGCCAATGATGTACCGGTAGGGCTAACCGGTTTGGCACAGATTAATGGTAGAGATGAACTACCTATTGAAGTTAAGGCCAAGCTGGATGGAGAGTATGTTGAAAAGATTGGGTTAATGATGGATATGAAATGCTTCTTTATAACTATCGTGTCAGTTGTTAAGAGTGATGGGGTTGTAGAAGGTGGGGCTGGAACAATAGAGCAAAAAGAAGTTGCTGCAACGAAAGAATAGCTTATTAACAGGAACCTCAACAAAGATTAGGAGAAAATATGGCAGATATTTTACTACATACATTACTGTTCCCGCCAGATGGGAATTCAAATGCATATATATTTGGAGATATAGCCTTAGAACTTCAGAAGCATGGTCATAACGTAACAGTTATTACCACAACACCGCATTATAGTATTTTACAGGAGAATCTTGATAAGCAACCTTTTATTGATGGCGAGAAGAATTGGTATAAAAAGAGTAGTTATCACGGGATGGAGTGTTATCACATTATTGTGCCTGATGAAAAAGGTGGTATAAGAAAGCGTCTCATAACTTATATTAATTTTCACTATCGAGCCTTAAGATTGTCGAAGAATAAAAATATTAAGGCTGATGTGGTTATAACGCAATCCCCGCCCCTCTCCATTGGAATTGTAAACGCATTGATAGGGAAGACAAAGAAGGCAACGTCAGTGTATGTTGTCCAGGACTTGTTTCCTGATGGGCCTATAACTCAAGGGAAAATAAAGAACAAATTTATAATCAAAATCCTTCGATTAGTAGAGAAAAGTGTTTATAAACATAATGACGTGATAATTGCTATTTCAGAAGGAATAAAGGGACATCTCGAAAAGAGAGTTCCATTGCAAAAAACTCTTAGGACTATCCCTAACTTTGTGGATACAGATATATATCATCCTTTGCCTAAAGATAACCCAATGGCAAAAAAATTTGATGTAAGCGGAAAGTTTGTTATTAGCTATGTTGGCAATATCGGAAACGCACATGACTTATCGCCTATTTTATACTGCGCAAACAAGTTGAAAGACTTAAGTATTGAGTTCGTTATTGCCGGAAGTGGTATCAAAAAGGACTATTATGAACGTAAAGCAAGAGAGGAAAACCTGGATAACGTAAAATTTATCGGCTACCAAATGAGAGAAGACACGCCGATGATAAACGCATTTAGTGATATCTGCTTGGTTATGCTTGCACCCCATGTGAAGGGTTATAGTTTCCCATCAAAAATATACACGCTGATGGGTATGGCTAAGCCGATTATCGTAATGTGCTCTGCTGAATGCAATGCAGCAGATTTCATTACTGAAACTAAATCTGGTTGGGCTGTAGAGAGCGGAAATTGCGAAGCATTCACATCACTTGTGGAGGACCTGTACAATAACCCTGAGTTATTGAACCAATTTGGAAACAACTCACTCAAGGTGATTGAGGCGGGCTATACAAAGAAAATGGTCGGGAGACAGTATGACGATCTAATTAGAGATATATGTACGTAAGGTGCTTTTGAAAAAGAAATAACCATTAAGCAGCTATATTAGACGGTTATGCGAATTAAGGAGTTAATATAGATGGCCGCTAAAAAAATATTCAACGGAAGAGCCCTATTTGTAGATGGTGAAATCATTTGGGTCGCCAGAGGTCTGTCTTTTTGGGGTATAGATAGAAACGGTAAGCGTATCACCCAGAAATACCAGATTGGCAGTTTGCTCGATAGATTTATAGGCAATTTTCGCCTTACACGGCAGCTCTTAAGAGTTGGGATACACCATATTCTTCCTTTAAAAAACAGCGGATATCTAGTGACAGTGAAAAAGAAAACGCTGATACTAGATGCAAACGGCAATATCGTTAATATTTTTAAAGACTATAAAGGCAACAAACCGGGACACAGAGGTGTTTGTATTACTCCAGACGGAACTATTTTCTTTGGGGAATATACAATCAACATAAACAACGACAAACCCACCAGTTTATACCGTAGTACAGATAACGGCATGAGCTTTCAAAATATACTTACCTTTGCAAAGGATGAAGTTCGTCACATTCACTTCGTACAGTGGGACAAGTATGAAAACTGCTTATGGATGGGAACAGGCGATAAAGATTATGAGTGTAAGCTGATGCGTAGCACTGATAACGGTGAAACTTGGGAAATAGTTGGTGAAGGAAGCCAGTTATGGAGAGCTATCGGCGTATCGTTCACCGAAGAAGCCTTATATTGGGGAACGGATGCAGGATCAGTTCCCGATCCAAATTGCATCATAAGAATGGACAGAAATACTCAGCAGATTGAGAAGGTACAGGAAATTCAAGGCCCAGGGCACGGCAATGCAGTGCTACAAGATGGCACAATCTATGTATCTACTGGTATTGAGGGCGGAGAGAACGAAAAAGATCGCTACGCACATATCTGGAAGTGCGAAAAGACAGGTGCACCCATAGAAATCATGAAACAGAGAAAAGACATATTCCCTAATATCGTACAGTATGGTGTCTTACGTTTTCCTATGGGGTTGGAAATTTCAGACGTGCTTATTTATACAGCATATGCCTTAGTAAATGCGCCAGAAAACGTGTTTATTGAGATAGAAAAAAGGAAGACTGATAATGAATAAATACCAGCATATTAAAGTATTGCTTATTGATGGGGGCTCTAGGCAAGTAATGCCGATGATGAAATCTCTTCATGCATTAGGATGTAATATTACTACCTTAAATTCAAGCAAACTAGATATGGGCTATGCTTCAAGATATCCAGATAACAAGGTTTTATCTTTTTGTAATGCGTCCGATTCAATTAAAACATTAGAGAGTATACGCAATGAATTAAAAAAGAACAAGTATAATCTGGTAATTCCTCTGAATGACTTTGTTGCGATTATTTTGTCTCGAAACAAAGAAGAACTTACACAATATGCCCAGATAGCAGTAAATGATTGGGATGTATTTCAGTATGCAAGTGATAAATTAATGACAATGAAAGTGTGCATGGAAAACAACATACCTTGCCCTAAGACTTTAATATCTAATGACATCGTAAAAGAATTATCTAAGTGTAATTTAACTTATCCATTAGTGGTTAAGCCTCGCACTGGATATGGTGCTGTTGGTTTTAGGGTAGTGGATAAAGAAGCTAACTTGAAAAAAATAGTTAAGGCGACTAATCAGAAGTATGGTTCATCTTTGTTGCAGGAATATATACCTCAAACGGATTTTCAGTATAAAGCAGAATTGTATGTTGATCAACATGGTGCCATAAAAAGTGCTGTTGTGTTTTCAAAGGTGCGTTGGTACCCAATCAATGGTGGATCAAGTACGTTGAATGTAACGGTAAAACGTCCCGACATAGTAGAGACGTGCAGTAAATTGTTAGAGACAATTGGATGGCGTGGATATGCTGATGTTGATTTAATTCAAGACCCAAGAGATAATATCGCAAAAGTTATGGAGATTAACCCACGTATTACCGGAAGCGTTAAGATATGTTTTGCCGCTGGGGCAAATTTTAGTGAACAGATGCTCCAAGATTATTTATGTGAACCTGTAACCGAATATATGAACTACCCAGAAGGTGTTTATTTAAGATACCTACATACAGATATACTCTGGTTCATAAAGTCCAAAAATCGATTTAAAACCCAACCTTCTTGGTTTAATTTTAAAAATTCAACTGATCAGATATTTGCCATTGATGATCCATGGCCGTTTTTTACTTATTCAATTCAGGCATTAGGGAAATTAAGAAAGGACAAGAATAGGAGAAAACTATTAAAATGATTGATAAAAAATATGCCGTGCTTTCAATGGACATAGAAGATTGGTATCATCTCGATTATTTTTCGGGAAAGAATTTAGACAAGTCGTATTCAATGCTTGATGGATTAACAAATTACATCAACTTACTTAATAAATACGATGTCAAGACAACATTTTTTACTCTTAGTGAGTTGTCTGATATAACTAAAGAAAGCATTTTATACGCTGTAAAATGCGGGCATGAAATAGCTTGCCATGGGAAAACTCATATCCGTCCTATGTTATTAGATGTAGATACTTTTTCGAGAGATATAGCTGAGGCTAAAGAAATTTTATCTGAGCTGATAGGCAAAGAGGTAGTGGGCTATAGGGCTCCATGCTATAGCATAGACAGACAACGGTATGATGCTGTTATCCGAGCAGGTTTTAAGTACAGTTCAAGTAAAATTGCCTTTAATGAACATCCTTTATATGGAAAACTCGATATAGATGACTATGAACAGCCGATGAAAGGAATTTATATCAAAGATGGGTTCTATGAATTTGAGTTAAGCACTAAGAAGTTCATGGGAAGAAATATACCGGTTTCAGGTGGGGGATATATACGTATTCTACCCTGGCTGTTCATGCAACCGATGATAAAAGGTTATTTGAAAAATGCTGAGGTGTATGTGCTTTACATTCATCCATTCGAACTATCAAATAAGAAGATGCCTACTGTTGGAAGTGCTTCATTACTTACAAATGTAAGGGCGAGAAGAGGTTTAGGAAAAGTTGAGGATAAAGTAGAACAATTAATTGGAATGTTAAACAGCAATGGCTTTGAAATCAAGACTTTTTCCCAAGTAATAAATGATTTAGAAAAATTTCTATAGAAGTGAGTTTTTTTATGTATAAAAAGATGCATCTCTGTTTTGTAGCTCCTGTACCACCACCTTATGGTGGAATAGGCAATTGGGTACTGGTGTTGAAGAAGCATATTGAGAATAGTAATAGGATTGAAATGAATGTCATAGATACTGCTCCGATAAGTAGAAACCTGGATGGAAGAAGTTTGTGGCAAAGGGTTGTTGTACAAGGTGTGCAAATGCTTAGTAAACGTAGAGAACTTAATCATCTAATTAGCAACAACCGTCCTGATGTTATACATATTACTACCAGTGGGCAATTGGCCGTGATAAGGGATATCCTATTGCTTAAAACTGCAAAGGAAAAAGGTGTTCCTACTGTATATCATATTCGCTTTGGGCGTATTAAAGAAATTGCTCAAAAGAATACAAGAGAATGGAAGCTCATATCAAAAGCAATGTTACTTGCTACAGAAGTTATGGCAATCGACAACACAACTTATAATGCAATACAACAAAACTTGCCTACGGTAAATGTGGTTTGTGTACCAAACCCAATTGATATTTCAAATCTACCGGAAACGGCTACAAGCAGTAGTAAAATTATTATGTTTTTAGGTTGGGTTATCAAAACGAAGGGGATTGAAGAGCTGCTTTTGGCTTGGGAGAAAGTATACAAAGAGAATGACGACTGGCGATTGCGAATAGTAGGCCCCGCAAAAGCTGAATATCTTGACTATCTTAAAAGTCATTATTCTTTTGAAGGTGTGCTTTATGAAGGGGAAAAAAGCCACAATGAAGCAATGGATTTGCTCAATTCATCAGAAATTTTTATACTTCCAAGCTACACTGAGGGGTTTCCCAATGCGGTTTTAGAAGCAATGGCTTTATCAAAAGCGATAATTGCTACACGGGTTGGGGCTATTCCGGATATGCTTGCAGAAAATTGTGGTGTATTGATTAACATAGATGATCCGGAAGAAATTGCGATAGCATTAAAAACTCTAATTGCTGACGATGGAAGGCGTAGAACTATAGGCAATAACGCCTATCGGAAACTCTGCAATGATTATACGATTGAAACTGTTTTTGATAGATACATGCAGGAATGGAAGAAGTTGCTCTGAGGTGGATTATGAACGTATTATTTGTAAGTTATTATCAGTATCCCAACGGAGATGCTGGAGCAATAAGGCAACATGTATTAGCTAGATTATTCAGCAATATAGGTGCTAATGTCTTTATTGTAAGTATGGGGGAGAGTACTAGGTTCAATAAAAAAGATTATGATGGAATTAACTATATGTCACTTAGAAACCCTGGAAATGATAAGTTTACTAAGATTAAGAATTATTTAGGATACAAAAAAAACCTCGAGCATATTCTTAAAAGTACTTCAGTTAAATATGACATTATTTTGGTAGTTGATATCCCTTTTCATGCATTGTACTTTGTTAAACGATTTGCTAAGCGTAATGATGTTAAGCTCTTACATGATAGCGTTGAATGGTATTCTCCACAGCAGTTTAAGTTTGGAAGTCTTTCTATGCAATACATATTAAAAGATTTATATAATAAGCGATGGATTGATTCACAGTTTAAAGTGATTGCCATTAGCAAATATCTGGAAAAACACTTTAAAGATAAGCAAAATAAAACTACGAGAATTCCAGTAATAATGGACATAAGGAATATGTCATGCAAGAAACAAACAAATCTAGAGAAGTTAACACTTCTTTATGCAGGTTCACCTGGTAAGAAAGACTATTTAAAGGAAATCATTGAAGGCATTGCTTTGCTTGAGAAACAAATAATTGATAAAATCAATTTTCGTCTAATAGGTGTTGATAAAGAACAGTTGATAGAATTATGTTCTGTTCGAAAAGAGTCGATCGATAGGTTGGGCAGCAGTCTAACTGCAATAGGCAAAGTTTTAAGGCAAGAGGTTATTAGAAATCTTGAAGAAGCTGACTTTACAGTTTTACTGCGTTCTCCTACTCAACGTTATGCAAAAGCCGGGTTTCCTACAAAGGTAGTGGAAAGTCTAGCAACAGGAACACCTGTAATATGCAATATTACATCTGATTTGGGAGATTACATACATGATGGAGAGAATGGAATTATCGTAGAAGATTGTTCAGCGGAAGCTTTCTCAATTGCTATAAAAAAAGCGCTAGATCTTACTTTTGAACAACGAAAAATAATGTATGAGAATGCCAGAAGATGTGCTGAAGAGAACTTCGATTATCGATTATATAAAGAAACCTTACAAGAGTTTATTAAGGCTTATTAGTATTTATTGAAGGTGGAAAAAATGGCGAGAATTTTGTTGATCAATGCCTTTGTTATAGGAGAGAATACTGGTACTGGTCAAACATTTAAAAATATATTTGCTGATTATCCAAAAGATAAGATTTTACAGTTCTGTGTTGAAGAAAGAAATATAAAAAATTATTTAAGCCCTATAACAACGATTTACTCAAAAAGAGAGTATTATCCAATCGATAATTTTATAAGGAATAATAAAGTTATTAGTTTTTTTAGGAATAGAACTTACGCCGATGCTGGCTCTTTTCCAGTATTTCACGCTGATACAAAAGTTACAATCAAATCAGCGTTACATGATTTTTTGCGTGGAATTCTGGATATGTCTAAAATTAGTCTTCCAACAAGTTTAATTAGAAGTATTGATGATTTTGCGCCTGAAGTTATTTATACATGTGGAGCTTCAATTAGAATCTTAAAAATAACCAATTTTTTTGCTGAAAGATATAACATAAACATAATTCTCCATTTAATGGATGATTGGCCTGAAACAATATATACTACATCTTTCTTATCAAGTTTTGCTCACAAAATAATTTTAAAAGAAATGAAAAAAGTCAATGGACGCTCTTTGCAGAATTTTGCAATAAGTCCCATGTTAGCAAAGAAATACAGTAACATATTTAATAAACCTTATATACCGCTAATGAATCCAGCAGTAGAAATAACAGAAAAACCCATAGAGAATAATTCTCAGGTTATTCGTTTCACATATACAGGCTCTTTATCTTTAAATCGTTGGCAAAGTCTTTTAGAAATCGCAAATGTATTGCAAAAGCTCAGAAATAGTGGAGTTAACAATGAATTTCATTTATATGTTCCATCCAATTTAAATACTGAGGAAAATTCAAAGTTATTTTCTAAAAAAGGCGCAACGTTATTTGATTACGTTCCAAGTAATGAAGTTAGTAAAGTACTTGCAAAATCGGATGTGCTAGTATTCACAGAAAGTTTTGAAGAACGTATTGTAAGTTTTACAGAATTATCCCTTTCAACCAAGATTCCAGAATATATGGGCGCGGGTAAGCCGATTTTAGCATTTTTGCCAAGCTCACTATTTAGCAGTGAGTATATTCAGGAAAAAGAAGTAGGACTGGTTACTAATAATATTCAAGAGCTTGAAGAAATTGCAATAAGATTAATAACGGATTTACACTTGAGAAGGACTTTAGCTGAAAACAGTATACGCTGTGCGTTAAATGAGCATTCATTAGATATAGCATGGCAAAAGCTTAAATATGCAGTAGAAGTTTCAACTAAACAAGAGATAGGGCAAGAACAATATGGTTAATAAAAGTGTTATTTTTTTATTTAAATATATTTTTTTTATTCTTTGCGCTGCTTGTATCATTTTGAATAGCGGATACGCCTTAGCAACTGGGAATAATAAATTGCTTGCAATATCGTTAGCAATCCTTACGATAGTTCTTTTCGCTATTTATATAGTAAAGAAAAAAAAGTTTGATATTAAAAAAAAGACTGAACAAATAGTAATTATATTAAATCTGTCCGTTTTGGTTGCCTTCATAATTAATTATGATTTATCGTCATTTCTTGAGTATCTAAGATACTTTATGTTTGTTTTAAGTGGGTATTTTGTAGCTAAATTAATAACTTTCAATCAATTTATATATTATTTTTCAAGAATAATGCGGTTTGTAGCAATAAGTTCAATTCTAATGTTTTTGTCCATAAAATTTGGGATTATATCTTATTTGCCTATTGCTGAAAATGGATATGGGGTTTCCTATTACAATACATGGTTTTTTTTAACGCAAGTATCAACTAATTTAAGAAATTCAGCGATATTCTGGGAACCTGGTCTTTATGCAGGATTCTTAGCGCTTGCTCTAGCCTTTGAGGTTATCTTTCTATCAAAAACAGAAAAGAATTTAAAATATATATTATTCTTTTTTGTTGCCATGATTACAACGCAATCAACTACAGGTTATTTATACATGATATTAATATTTATATTGATGGTATCAAAGAATGCAAATGGTTTTAAACAGAGTTTGATATTTATTACAGCTATTTTGACAATTTTATATTTATATTGGAATTTTAATGCTGTACTAAACCATCTTGTTGCATATAGTCCGCAGGTTTTTCAGAAATTGCAAAGCAAAAACTTATCATATACAGATAGAGTTCTCAATCCTATAATAGATATTTATATTCTTCTGCACTATCCTTTGGGGTGTGGAATCGGAAAATTAACCTCATTAGTTCAACAAATATCGAATGATCTAGTAATTATGGTACATTCTCGTACATCAACATTAACTTTCTTTTTTGCAGCTTTCGGCTTTATAGGAGGGTTAGGGTTCAATGCTACTTGGTTATACGGATTCATTAAAAACAATGATTTAAACAGTATCAGAAAGGTTACATTAGTTGTTTTATTCATATTAATAGCATCATCTTCACCTTTAAACTCAAATATGGCTATTTGGATTCTGGTATTTGTATTTTTCGAGTCAGTACAAAAGCATGTAAAGGATTTAAATCATAAAAGAATCAGAATTAAATTAAGCAAATAAATGGTTGCGAAAGGAATCAGGGATTTTTAATGAAAGTATTATGGTTAGTTAATATTACTCTTCCTAGAATTGCAAAAGAAAATAATCAACCAGTACCTGTAGTAGGAGGTTGGTTAACTGGGATGCTGGACAGTATTTTGGTAGAAGACGACCTTGAAATAGCAATTTGTTTTCCTGGAGCTTTTGTTGAAGAAATTACATATGGTTGTATAGATAATTTACAGTATTACTGTTTTCCACAAAAAGATGGAGAAATAAAACAGTATAATAGTGGATTATCATCTACATTTAAACAAATAATAGAAGAATTTAAACCTGATATTATACATATCTGGGGCACAGAATACCCGCAAACATACTCGATGATTTGTGCAGGCAACATAGATAGAATAGTTATATCTATTTCTGGTATGGTTTCCGTTATCGCGCATCATTATTATGGGAACATTCCGGAAAAGTATCATAAAAAAAAGTGGATGATGAGGCTATTATCTAAATTAATGCCTCGGGACGTAAATATTCTCTCTATGGGGAAAGAGGATTTTGAGAAGCGAGGAGCATATGAGGTAGCTGCAGTAAAAAAGGCAAAGCATATTACAGGAAGAACAGATTGGGATAAAGCTTGTACAAAACAGATTAATTCTGATGTTTCATATTATTACTGTAATGAAACCTTAAGAGAGATCTTCTATAATGCAAATTGGAAAATCGAGAACTGTAAACGTCATACAATATTTGTAAGTCAAGCTGGCTATCCAATTAAAGGCTTACATAAACTTTTGGAAGCCTTACCTATCATTCTTAAAAGGTTTCCAGATGCACATGTATATGTGGGCGGTACTGCCTTGATAAAAAACAGAGGATTGATAAAGAATTGGGCATACAACTTACTTAATCCTTATGCTTCGTATTTAAAACAATTGATTAAAAGGAAAAAGCTTGGTAATCATGTAACCTTTTTAGGTCCACTTGATGAAAAAAGTATGTGTGAACAATACCTAAATGCTAATTTATTTGTACTTCCTTCATATATTGAAAATTCTCCGAATTCTTTAGGTGAAGCTATGTTGCTTGGAGTACCATGTATTGCAGCCGATGTTGGCGGAGTAAAAAATATGCTTGTACATAAAGAAGAGGGTTTTATTTATCCATTTAATGAATACTACATGTTGGCCTATTATATTTGTGAAGTATTTTCAAGCGATGAACTGGCAATTCAATTTTCTGAAAAGGCGAGACAGCATGCGTTAATTACGCACGACAGGGAATGTAACAGAAAGAATTTAATAGATATTTATTTGCATGTTTTCAATTTGAATCAGGAATAAAATAGTTTCATTGAGCATTCCCGTAAGATGAAGGTCGTTCAGTATACTTAACTTTTTATAAGAACTTTAATAGGAGAAAAAGATGAGACAATTCGTTAAAAAATTGATTCTAAAAAATAAGATATCCTCGACTGTTGCTTTGACATTCCGAAAATACATACTAGATGTTAGCTTATATTACTCAACAAGATCGAAACTTAAATTTATTGATCGCAATACCCCCATTATATTTTATTTAGGCATTCCGGCGCACAGCAATCTGGGCGATCTCGCACAGGGCGTTTGTATCAGGCGTTGGCTCAAAAAGCATTATCCCGATACTCGTGTCGTTGAAATAGAGACAAACGCTCTTGTTAATACGCATTTTTCATTGCTTGGTAAGCTGAAAGAAGCATATCGACCTGGTGATATGATCGTATACCAGAGCGGCTATACAACAACAGATCTTGGAGGGCATGCCGATGAAATGCACCGTGCTGTTATGAATATTCTACCAGATGCAAAAATGCTGATGCTTCCCCAGACAATTTTCTTTCAACATGAAAAAAACAAGCAAAGGACTTCCAAGTGCTATAACGCCATGAAGCACATGCTGTTTCTTGCTAGGGACCGAATATCCTATAATATGGCACTTGAAATGTTTCCCAATATTCCAGTCAAGCTATTCCCTGACATTGTTACTACACTCATTGGGAATTATTCGTTTAATTATAAACGCGAGGGGATTCTCTTTTGCTGTCGTAATGACTCGGAAAAATATTATAGCGATGAAGAAATTAACGATTTGATAGATAAATGCCATAAATTAAGTAAGGTTGATAAGACTGATACGACAAAAGTTGGCAGGACGGCAGATATTGTAAAGAATGCAGAAGAGCATATAAATCAAGAAATTGATACATATGCGCAATATAAACTGATTATTACCGACAGATATCACGGGACAATACTCTCATTAGTTGCAGGTACGCCAGTTATCATCATCAAAACTACTGACCACAAAGTTACGACAGGGGCCGAATGGTTTCGGGGTATTTATGATGATTATGTATATGTGGCAGATTCCCTGGAAGATGCTTATAAATTGGTAGAACAGATCTTACGTAAGCCACTTGACCATAACTTACAACCGTATTTTGAAAAAGAATACTATGATAAGTTGCCGGAAATATTTGAACAGGCACTGAAAGGATAACCGCTTATGGAATTATGCGATAAAGAATCATGTACCGGTTGTGGGATGTGTGCTGATATATGCGCAAATAAAGCTATTATAATGAAGCCTGACAAATATGGCTTTTTATATCCTGAAATTGATAAAACGAAATGCACGGACTGTAACTTATGTCAAGAAAAGTGTCCGATGAATTGTCAGGCAAGCGAAGGTAATACAGTTTATAAGGTCTATGCAGCATGGAATAAGGATAGATTAACAAGAAAGAACAGTTCATCAGGAGGCGTATTTTCTCTGTTAGCAAAAAAAGTTCTGAGTGACGGCGGGATTGTCGCAGGAGTGAAATGGGATGAACAGTTCCATACGTGTCACTGCTGTATTGAAAAAGAGGCAGACTTACATCTGTTGAATGGCTCAAAATATGTCCAGAGTGTTACAGGAAATATTTATTCAATTGTAAAAGCAAATTTACATAAAGGCAAAAAAGTGCTCTTTAGCGGGACACCTTGTCAAGTTCACGCTCTTTTACAGTATCTTGGTAAGTCGTATGAAAAATTGTTTACGGTTGATTTGGTTTGCCACGGCGTCCCGTCCTCTGATTTATTTGATAGACACCTAAATGAAATCATGAACGGCCAAAAGCAAGATATCAAGTCAGTATCCCTCAGATATAAAAAGCCATGCTGGAGTTACGGAAGTGTCAGAGTTGAAGCAGTAGATAAGCCATTATATAGGAAACTTACAATTGAAGACGCATATTTTAATCTTTTCAATTTTAGTTATTCTTTACGCCCCAGTTGCCATATTTGTAGGTATACAAATCTGCACAGAAATGGAGATGTCACGTTGGCAGATTTTTGGGGTTATTCGCCAAAAAGCATAAAAATGCGTGACTATGACAGAGGAGTATCATGTACCCTAATTAATACAGGTAAAGGCGATAGAATGTTTAATAAAATAAAAAAAGAATTGGTTTATGAAGAGAGCACAATTAATGCAGCTAAACAAGCTAACCAAAGTTTAACGATGCCATTTGCTGAACCGACAGACTGCAAAGAATTTTGGAAAGACTATGAAGACGGCATGCTAGTTAGCAATCTAAACAAAAAGTATATTTCAAAGCCTTATACAATGCCGAATGCATACGGGCTAAGACGGCTAAAAAGACAATATAGCTGGTTATATAGAAAACTGTTTGGGAAAAGACCATAATGGAAAACTCTCGAAGCAAAAATGCAGTTTTGAATATTTTATTCGGCTATATAGCTCAAATTGGAATATTAGCATTGTCCTTATTGGGACGGCGCATATTCTTGATGTATCTTTCCGTAGATTACCTAGGTATCAATGGATTATACTCAAATATTCTTACCGTTCTTTCTTTAGCTGGATTAGGCCTTAACAGCGCTGTTGTATATTCTCTATATAAACCGGTTGCTGAAGACAATAAGCCGCTCATTGCCTCATTAGTTCGATATTTTCGTAAAGTATACACTATAATTGCTATTGTGATTTTTGCTTTAGGACTTGCTTTAATACCGTTCTTAAAATTCATAATCAATAGTGATCTCACTCAAAGCGATTTAGTAGCGTATTATGTTTTATTCTTGCTTAATACGGTTTCTACCTATTTTGTTGCTCACAAAGTTACACTTCTATTTGCATATCAAGAGCAACGTATAGAAAAGATGGTGTCTCTTGGTTCGGCTTTTGTTTTGCAGATTCTTCATATTATCGTATTATTGATTTGGAAAAACTATTATGTATACATCATAACCACTGTATTCATTACAATAATCAATTGCATAATACTTGGAATAATAAGCGATAAAGTACATCCGGAGATTAAAAAGTACAAAAACACGGTGCCTTTTGATAAGAAACCTATAATTCAGCGAATTCAATCGACATTTATATATAAAATAGGCGCTGTTGCAATAAATAGCACAGATAATATCCTTATATCTATAATCGTAAATACAGCAGCTGTGGGGTTATACTCAAATTACTTTATTATAGTAAATGCAATTCAAGGTTTTATTGCTACTATTACAACATCACTTATAAGCGGAATAGGGAATCTATCAGCACAAGGGAATAAAAAGCGGCAACATGATTTATTTTTTATGATGTTGCTATTCTATCATTTTGTTGCTGTTACAGGTGGCGTAGGTTTTTTTCTTTTATTTAATGACTTGATAAGTATATGGTTGGGGAAACAGTATCTGTTTGGTCAGATAACAGTATTTGCAATTGCTTTGAGTTTTTATCTGACGAATGCTGTTAGCCCCATTTGGATGTTCCGCGAGGCAAATGGGCTTTTCAACGAAGTTAAATATCTCTTACTCATTACGGCTCTTTTTAATATTATACTATCAATCATTTTAGGACGTATGTGGGGAACCTTTGGAATTTTACTTGCAACAACAATAAGCAGGATTATAACTCAAGTTTGGTATGAACCTAGAATTCTGTTTAGAAATGTGTTTGGTCATACAGCAAAGGAATACTGGCAAAAACAAACTAAATACTTTTTATTATCATGTGTTGTTTTCGTTACGTCTTACTGTGCTATAGCTTATATGCCGCATTCTTTTGCCTTTCTTGTTCTTAAAGCTGCGCTTATTGTTGGTATTTCTACGTTGGTATTTTGGGTTTTTAACCGTAATTCAGAAGAATATGAAACGGTAGCATCACTCATTAAATTAAGGAGAAAACATATATGAGCTTATTTGAAAACAAAACATTATTAATCACCGGCGGCACCGGCAGCTTTGGCCACGCCGTCCTGGACCGATTTCTTGAAACAGATATCGGTGAAATCCGCATATTCTCCCGAGACGAAAAGAAACAGGATGATATGCGCAAACAATACAAAAACGATAAAATTAAGTTTTACATAGGTGATGTACGTGATATACAGAGTGTGAAGAATGCTATGTATGATGTGGATTATATTTTTCATGCTGCGGCTCTCAAGCAGGTTCCTTCCTGTGAGTTTTTCCCTCTCGAGGCAGTTAAGACTAATGTGCTTGGTACGGATAATGTTTTAACCGCTGCTATCAATGAAGGGGTTAAAAAAGTAATTTGCCTGTCAACTGATAAGGCAGCTTATCCAATTAATGCTATGGGTATTTCCAAAGCTATGATGGAGAAAGTTCTAGTAGCAAAATCAAAGACTGTGACACCGGATAGGACAACCATTTGTGGTACCCGTTACGGGAATGTGATGGCATCCCGGGGATCGGTGATACCTCTTTTTGTCGAACAGATAAAGAGTGGACAAGCCCTGACCATTACAGACCCTGACATGACCAGGTTTCTAATGAGCCTGGAGGAAGCGGTGGAGTTGGTGGTTTTTGCTTTTGCTAATGCCCAGGCGGGTGACATCATGGTGCAAAAATCCCCGGCCAGTACCATAGGTGATTTAGCTCAGGCTCTTTTAGAGTTGTTTGACGCAGATAACGAAATGAGAATTATTGGAACCCGCCACGGTGAAAAGTTATATGAAACCTTACTTACCAAAGAAGAGTTCATAAAAGCCGAAGATATGGGAGGATTTTTTCGAGTACCTGCTGATAAGCGGGATCTAAATTATGATAAGTACTTTGTGGAGGGTGATGTTTGTCTTTCTACTTCAGAAGAATATAATTCACACAATACCTATCGCTTAAATGTTGAAGAGATTAAGGATAAGCTATTACAGCTTGACTACATAAATAATGAGTTAAGCAACTGGAAGAAAGCAGGCAAATAAAACTAAAAGATTAGAAATATTTAGAAAAGCAGTAGGAGAAACGGGAGGCATAATGGAATCTATTCATGCCTTAAGAGAGGAATGGTTATAAAATATGAAGATACTAATTACAGGAGCAAAAGGATTTGTAGGTAAAAATCTAATTGTAACACTGGAAAGATTAGAGAATATGGAAATCTACCAGTTTGATATTGATACTGATCCGGCACTTTTAGATACATATACTAAGGATTGTGAATTTGTATTCCACCTAGCTGGTGTAAACCGCCCTCAGAATGTTGAAGAGTTTATGGAGGGCAATTTCGGCTTCACATCGGAACTATTGAATTCACTGAAGAATAACCATAATATTTGTCCCATCTTAATAACGTCATCAATCCAGGCAGCTCTAGACAATCCTTATGGTCTGAGTAAGAAGGCTGGCGAAGACCTGCTGTTTTCATACGGACAAGAGACTGGAGCCAAGGTATTAGTTTATCGCTTACCTAACGTTTTCGGGAAATGGTGTCGTCCCAACTATAACAGTGCAGTAGCAACATTCTGTCATAATATTGCTCATGATTTACCCATTAAGGTTAATGACCCTAATGTGGTGATGAACCTTGTTTATATAGATGATGTGGTGGAAGAGTTGATTAGGGCTTTAAATTGTAATGAAACGCGTAAAGGAGATTTCTGCATTGTCCCGATAGTACACACCATCAAGCTAGGGGAAATTGTAGAGTTAATATATTCCTTTAAGAAAAGCCGCAGTGAACTTTCCATTCCTGATATGGCAGATACTTTTACAAAGAAGTTATATGCCACATATCTTAGTTACTTACCAGAAGACCAGTTCAGCTATGCGCTGAAGATGAACATAGATTACAGAGGAAGCTTTACGGAAATAATACGCACTCCTGAGCGGGGGCAGGTTTCAGTTAATATCTCCAAACCTGGCATCACCAAGGGCAACCATTGGCACCATACTAAAAATGAAAAGTTCCTTGTGGTAAGTGGACGAGGAATTATCCGCTTCCGTA